>Ga0070749_10000461_pt1 | contig 27541 bp, 44 predicted proteins | sample VirMetDEL_Nov_18_FD_75180 | JGI IMG/M metagenome (GOLD analysis project Ga0070749, IMG submission 75180) | Aqueous microbial communities from the Delaware River and Bay under freshwater to marine salinity gradient to study organic matter... | ecosystem: Environmental > Aquatic > Marine >...
ATAGGTGACAACAACGTTATATCCGAACACGTTACAATTCAAAGACCTTATGAGTTTGTCAGCACCTACATTGGAGACAATAACATCATAATGGCTCATTCTCATATCGGTCACGATGTCAAGATATTAAACGACTGTGAGATTTGCACAGGTGTTATCATTGGAGGCTATACGGTAATTGAAAGCGGTGTAAAGATAAAACTAGGCTCAACACTTAGAAACCGTTTAAGAGTAGGTTCTAACGCTTTGATTGGTTTGGGGTCTGTTGTTGTAAAAGACGTTGACAAGGAAACTATTGTCTACGGTGTTCCAGCAAAAAAGCATTGATGGTAAAGATAGGTGTTATGTGGTATCCTCGAAAAAAAGAGGTTATCTATCGGTCTGTTGCGTCAATAGGCGAACACGACATTACTGTTTACCCTGATGGAGTTAAAATGCAAAAGGAAACCAAGTACCCATCAATATATCTTGGTGACAATGTAGGGTGCTTTAAACACTATTATCGCGTACTTAAAGACCTTTGTGAATCTAACTCTCAATACGTTGCTGTTTTTAGCGATGACGTAGCGTATAGACATAATTGGTTTAAGACTTTGAAACCACAGTTAGACAGTAAAGATGTGGGTTTTGTTGCTGGTTACGTTCCTGTTGGATTAGCACAAAGATATGGGTGGAGAAAGGGTTGGTATGAGTTGAATAAAGGATGGGCGGGTGCTTGGGGTGGTGGTTATGTCTTTAGACGTGAAGTAGCTTTACAACTGCTTGAACATCCGTTTATAATTAACCATAGAGACAACTACAAAGCAAATCAACAAATAGACCACGCAATACCCGAAGCTATGTTTCAAATGGGGTTGAAGCAATTGTACTATTGCCCAAGTTTAATGAATCACATCGGAGTTCATTCAACAATTGGTCACTCTTGGAGGCAAATGGATAAAGGGTTAGGTTGGTAAGTAGTTGTAAGTAAATATTACACGCTTAACCATTGCTCATAAATCTCTGTTGCTATTTGTGCGGTCATTACAGGAGGAACACTCATTCCTATTAGGTATTCAAATCTTATTTTTAAAAAGTTGTAGTCTTGTGGGTATGACCCAGCATTACAAAAAGTATTTTTACTTAGTAGGTGACAATTTTCAAAATCATAAATACTACCCTTAGCAGTAATTGTTGGTAATACCAATTCTTTTTTTGCAAAAACATCAGAAAAACAAGACACGATTCCGCTTATTCTCTCTGTAATGTTACCGAAGTGACTATCGTTTTTTTCTCTTTTCTTCCACCTATAGTAATATAAGTCACTTGCTCTTTTTCCATCTCCTATTTTTATGTCTTTATATTTTATACTAGGCTCATTAAAATTCAATTCAAGTTTAGGATTAACAGTAAACATATCTTGCTGATATAAAAAAGGCTCTGCAAGGTCTTTTCGTAAACAAACAAAAAATACTCTTTCACGTCTTTGAGGCACACCCATTTTTGAGGCATCTAAAAGCCAATGCTGACAATAATAACCAGCTTTGTCAAATTCTTTGTAAATCTTTCTCACATACTCTTTTGCATTACCTAAAAGTAACCCTTTTACATTTTCAGCTACTACTACTTTTGGTTGTAATTCTTTTGCAAGGTCGATAAAGTCAAAAAATAGATTATCTAAAACCTGTTCTGCTTGACCTTCTCTAAATTTCTTTTCTTTTCCCCAATCCTTTTCACGATTTCCAGCCATTGAAAAAGAACTACAAGGTGGAGAACCATCCAAAATGTCAAGGCTGTATAATTCCTTTGGTAAATCCTTTCTAAGTTTAAAGGTTTGTATAGGTTCTAAATAAGCATATTTTGGTTTGTGGTTTGTTTTGTATGCTTCAATCATTTTAGGGTCAATCTCATTGCATCCTAATACATCAAATCCAGCTAATTTATAACCCATTGTAGAACCACCACCACAAGCAAAGCAACTAAACACAGTTCCTTTGTCTTTAGTGAATTTCGCGTCTTTTAAAGTCCATTCGTATGGGAATCTATGTTTCATAATATCTATTTTAAAAAAGCCTATAACAAGTTTTAAAAGGCATTAAAACGCCTCTTACACTAAGAGTTGTCACTCCAAATCTATAAACAATTTCTGTAACCGCAAAATAATATTACCTTTGATGCAGCCCGTTTCGGGTTGATTGCTAACTCCGCAGCCCAAGCCCCTACCAAATTAATGATAGGGACTTTTTATTGGTTATGAACCTTATTAAAAATTGGCTTATGCTTTTTAATCAACCGCTTTTCTAGTGCCAATATTTGCTTGTTTGAAAGGTCAGGAGTTGGCTTAATTTCAAAAGAATCAAATATTTTATTGTTGTCGTTCCAGTGTGAGTTGATTCGGTTCATACAATTACTTGTAGACATTCCCACATAAACAATTTGATGTTTGAATTTTAAGTAGTAAATGCCTTTAAAAAAAGTCTGTTCTATTTTTGCACTTAAACTTGTTTTAGGCTCGTAGTTTCTTTGAGAGTCTGTGTTCAAGTAACCTGTTTTTATTAAGTGCTTTCTGTAATTAGACTTTTCTTCAATCTTTTGTCTTCTTGTTCTCTTCATCTTACTATACTTGCTTAACATCTTCGGTTATGAGTACGGCTTCGCCTAAAAGGATTTGCATCCAATCAGGCAAAACCAACTTGCTTGAACACCTTTCGGAAATCGCACTTGGCTATTGGTCTTTTGAACCAATCAATCAACCTTTCGGTTAAAAGTCACCCCTAATGACACACCTAAACTCACAGCCTCCGCTGTCAAACTCGTGTCGTGGTTCGCTAGTCCAGTCCTCCATTAGGTAAGTTTAGAACTATTGGTAGTGTAGTAACTCTTTCAACCACATCATCGCAAGTTCAGCGAAAAAGAAAACCCTCTCAAAGTGTGGAGGCACTTATCAAGGGTTTATGTAGCTTTCGCCTTATGTCCTTAATCAAGCCTCCACTTGATTGAATAATCTGACGCTAAATTACAAAATATTTTCAATCTAATTTGCATATCCAAACATTAACCGTTTAATTTGCTTCAAACAATAAACAATGAGTAAAGAAGAAATATTAGCAATCAAACTAATGGTATTCGCACAATCGTTTGTAGATACATTAGATGAGTTTCAAGGCACTAACGCATTTAAGCAACGTGTCAAGATGAAAACAAAGAGTTTGAATGATGAACTCGAGCAGTTTCTAAACAAGGCTTACAAAGGCGGTGAAACGGATTCGGGTGTTTTAGCGTTACTGGAACATTGCCAATCAGCTATTGAAAGCGTGGTTGAAAACAATGTTGAGTTGATTGACTAAAAATAAATTTGCGTAGTCGAAAAGTTTTGTTTTACTTTGATGACATCAATCAGAAACACAAATAGCAAAATGAAAACATCAGAGACATTTACAATAGTAAAAACAGGAACAGACAGCCACTACGACCCAAACGAAGAGAGATTTTACAGTGCATCGTGGGAGCGCACTCAAGACAGTAAGGAGTATTTACAGATGGTAATGGAAAATAATCCAGAGAAGTTTGAAGGTTGTGAGATTCAAGATAACCAATTTTAAAACCTAATCGGTGGAGAGGCTTACCGTTGACCAAAACCTCACAATCAATTTTTAAGCCTCCACTAGTTGGGGGCTTTTTTTGTTTAACAATAACTATCTTTGATAATGCTTAACTTTGTATTATGAAGAAACCAATTGTTATTCGTATGCAGCCGAAAGACGTAACACCACGCAACAGATGCGGGTCGCGTAAAGGGTGCGAACTTACAGAATTTTATATCAATTGCAAAAAGGCAGCCTAAATGGAATTAGAAGAGGCTCAAGGCATTATATCGAACTTACTTGACGTTGAGAAACAGGAAAAGCCTGACAAACGTTACGGTGAAGTTTACAACAAGATTCTCAAGCAAGTAAAGAAGATACTTCCTCACGCTGATGAGGATTATCTACCTGAACATCTTATCGAAACTCGCGCACCTAATGCCACAGATGACCAAGTAAAGTATATTCGTAATAACTGGAAAGCAACAACTAATCCAGTATTCCACGAATTGCTAAACGTAATTCAACGCGGTTTTATTGATGACAACTGGCAGATAGATTGGAAGGATGAGGGCTTTCAAGATTATTGTGAGGACTTCTTTCCTGAATATGGTTCTTTGGAATCGTTTATAAAAGAAGTTGCTCCACCAATTAAGTATACAGACGCAAACGCTGTTTTGGCTGTAAGACCTCGCGGATTTAGCTACATAGTAGAAGATGGTGAGTATGTACTTGATGAAGATGGTGGATTGATTGTAGACGATACACAAGAAGTAGAACCAGCATTATACATTTACCCATCGGAACGGGTGTTAATTCGTGACCAAGAGTTTTATCTTGTTGTTGACGAAGAGAAAAGCGTTGTTGAGTACAATGGCAAAAAGGTTCGTGATGGTAGGGTTCTATATCTATACACGAAAAACGAGATTTACAAGATAGTTCAGATAGGCAAGAAGATAGACAATCGTTATGAAACGTTTCTATACTTCGCACACGATGAAGGTGTAATTCCAGCTACTGAATTTAAAGGCATACCAAAGAAACTTCGCAACGGTAAACTAATTCAAGTTAGCCCGTTTAGATATGCTACCGACTTGTTAGACTTAGCACTAACCAACAAGAACTACCTTCAAATATCAGTAAACAACGTTGTATTTCCGTTTAGGGTTATGATGGCTGACAAGTGTACGTTTGCGAATGAAGAGGGTCGTTGTGATGGGGGTAAGTGGATTAGTAGCGAAAACGGTTTGCATAGCGGTAAGTGTTCTAGCTGTAAAGGAACTGGACAAAACACCCCTTACTCACCTTTGGGCGTTTACCTGTGGGATAAAGAACACGGATTAAACGGTCAAGGTTCTATTCCTTTCAAGCCCGTTGAGTTCGTAGAAGCACCAACAAGCGGTTTAGAGTTCGTTCAAAGTTTGGTTGATTCAGATACTGACAAGGCAAAGGAAATATTGCACTTGCAAAAGTCCGAAGCACAAAACACCTCAAGCAATAAAACAGCAACGGAAACTGTCTATAATGACAACGGTCAGATTACGTTTGTTAGATACAACGTTCACCAATTGTTTGACCTTTGGTTGTGGTCGCTTAATCGTATATCGTGGCAACGGTACGAGAGTTATGATGCAGTTCCTGAATTGATATACCCTCGTACATTTGACTTTAGAAGCGAGACAGATATATGGAATCAAATCAAAACAGCACGTGAATCTGAAGCACCTGTTAGCATTATTCACGATTTGTTCAAGTCGTTGTTAAATAATCTTTACGCATCTTCGCCTAACTCACAAAAAGTATTTGACACTATACTTGGTGCAGATAAGTTATTCGCATTGTCAGAAATGCAAGTAGCATCAAGAAAAGCATCAAACACAATTGAAGGTTGGGAGGTAGTTCTACACGATAGCGGTGTTCAATTAGTTGAGCAACTAATGCGCGAGGATGTTAACTATTTAGAACTAGAATTGCAAGAAAGAATCAATAAACTTATTGACTTAGCAAAAAATAGTATCTTTGAAGTACAAACAACAGACCCAGTACAACAGATAATTCAGAACAATGCGTAAATTAATTAGAGTAGTGCAAGGTGGTAAACGTGTCCGAGAGATTGCGTTTACAGCTTTAGTTGGTGACTTCTTTTACAGGATTGAAAAGTCACACGGAACGGTTGAAATTAGCGACCCTGAACTTGAAGATAAGTTAACGGAAAGTGAGTTAGCAGAACTTTATAAGAGGTTTCCTGAAATTAACCCGAATAGACCGTTACCACCTAAACCAAGTGAAGAAGCTGTTTCGTTTAGAGAAACAAAAGAAGTCGAAGAAGTAAGCGTTGAGAGCCTAATTGAAAGCTACTCAACTAAAGAGTTATTTGATTGGTTGAAAGCTAACGAGTACGATGTAGACGGGCGCAAAAAGAAAAACAGAGAATATTTAATTGAACAAATCACAACAAAATGAGCATTGAACTAAAAGACATTGTTGAGTTTACAGGAATCGAACTTAACGAAGAGGCAACAGTAGAGGACTTTAAATCTGCATTTAATGAAAAGTATGTTCCTAGCGAGCAACACGGTAAGAAGATAAAAGAAATTAACGCACGTGCAGCACACGCAATTAATAAGTCGTTTCGTGATGCTGGATTTGAAGTTGAAAAAGAAGAACTTGAAAAAGTAGATTTGTTTGAGTTGCCTAGCGTGTACGCTAATAAAGTAAGTTCTAAACTTCAAGAACTAGAAGGTAATAAGTCAGCTACTGAAGAAGAGATTTCAAAGAAGTACCAAAGCGAGATTGAAAAGTACAAGTCTAAGGTAACCGATTTAAGCGGGTTGCTTGAAGAAACTAAAACGGGTTTTGAATCGTTTAAAAGTGAAATTCAAACTAAGGAACGTAACCAAACTATTGGAAGTTACAAATCAAAGTCTTTGAGTTCTTTGAATTGGTCAGATAATGCTAACGACATTGTAAAGAAGGGTTTTGAGGCAACTTTGAATGAACGTTACAAGTTTGAGTTAGATGACGAGAACAAGCCAATTGTAAGAGATTCTGAAGGTAAATTAGTTCAATCTAAGGTGAAAGCGGGAGAGGCTGCAACCTATGACGAGATAATTAAAACAGAGTTTGAAGCACTTGGAGACTTTGCCAAAAAGGTTGATTCAAAAAAAGTTGGTAACTTTGCAAGGAAAGCGGATGTAACTCCACCATCAAAGGGAGGATTGCAACCAGCAAGATTTAAACAGCGTACACGTTAATCGTTACGTTGAATAGCTGACAACTTACTGTCTATCGGGGTGACTTCCCTTATTAGTCTTATTTGGCGTGGAACAGCCTAATCGTTCTAACTAACCTAATAAAAGACTAATAAAATGAGTTCAATTTGTGAATTGGTGTCGTGTGAAGCGATGCAACAAAGTTTAGATTCTGCGTTCGGGGCTGCTAATATGATGCCTGAAGAACTAGGAACACTTAGATACCTTCTAAGCGACGAAAACGTAGGAGGTGCAGCCATTAAAGGCGAAATTACAGGAAACAGTAAGGTAAACCCAGTTAAGGTAGTTTACGACCAAAGAATACTCGAAAGCGAAGTAGCTTCAGGACGTGGAGGTTGTTCTACAACTAACGAAGAGTGTGACCTTACAAAGACCTACAACTTCGATACTACTGATGTTTTCAACCTTTCTTTTAAAGTTAGCCCTCAAGATTTAGCGGGAACTTGCCAAGAAAACAGCGCATTTGTAGCCCGTAAAATTCAAAAGAGAATTGATGCACTTGACCGACACGTTGCGGCTAAAGCTGCGGGAGTTATCGCTGCTGAATTGGGTAACTGGGCTACTACTGTTGATGACATTAGAGGCGTAAACGTAACTGCTGGTAACATCCTTCAGGTTAACGATTACATCGGTACTACTGGTGAACCAAATTCAGTTCTATTCCAACAAGTACGTAGAGCATTAGGATTGACTAAAATCGAAGGTGGTATTGTTGCGGGTGGTTCTGCACTTGTAGACTACGCTGAAAGAAGCTACTCACGAAACGGTGCTGCTAGCGGTTGGGACTTAGGCGAAATGGCTGCACGATATGGGTTTGCTCCTGTATTTGACCGTTTCCTTGCTGATGAACTTGCTGCTGTTGGAGCAACTAACGCGGCTATCGGTAGAGGTGCTGTTATTCCTTTGGTATTCGCATTGTTTGAAAATGAGTTTAACAAGATGAACGACTCAACTAACGTTGCAGACGTAATCTTCTCACCTCAAACGGGTATGATGTACGACTTGATTATCAACCGACCTTGTCCTACGGATGATTGGGTTGTGTCAATTACTGAAAACAGTAACTTCATTACTCAACCTGACGATATGTACCAAACTGGTGACATTTACGAAGGTGTTAAATCACTTGCGGGAATTGAAGTTGTATGTACTGACCTTCAGCCTTGCCAAGCGTAAACTCTCTCTGTTGTGTGTTGGGGTTGACTCGTTCGCCCCTTCACTCAACTTTGATTAACCTTTAAAACTAAAAACAAATGGCTACTTGCTCAACATATTGCTTAACTCCACTACCTGAATTTACAGTTAATGACTGTAATGAAACGGTATCGGCTGGTGGTTTGAATGCTATTGCTTTTGATTGTTCTGCTGATGCTTATGTAAACAGCGACTATACAGAGGCTACTATCCTTTCAGACATTGCCAACGGTAACGCGACTGTCTTTCGTCAAGTGCTAATATCTTCCACAGGTGCAACACCCAACGCGGCTGCGGCAACGTATCGCGCTGGTGCAGAACCTAACGTTAACAACTACACAACAACCATTTCAATGATGGATGCAAATGTGTCTGTTGCGAATGATACAGCTTACGAAGATATTGACGCTACTTCAGGACGAGAATTGTCTGCATTTATCTTAACTACTGCTGATGGTCACTCTGAACTATTTGAAGCGATTACTTCATTTCAGACAACTATCATTAAGGAGATTTCTGATAATACAGATGATGACATTCATTACGCTGCAACTCTTACAGGAAAGATGAAGCACAAACCAAAAATGATTACTACACCAACAAATATCTACTAATTTAGTAGTATGATATTATTGGTAGCATTTGGAAAGCGGGGTTACGGGCTAATGGCTCATAACCTCGCTTTTTCAATTAAACATCACTCACCTGATTTAAAGATAGGTTTGTGGATTGATAAGAACTTACACGCACAACTACCTGATAAAAGTCTGTTCGATGACATTAGGATATTGCAAGAACACGACTATCGAGATGACAAGGGAAACGTAGACCCAGCGATTGCTAAAACGCAAATCTATCGTTTGGGCTGTGAAATGTCAGACAAGTTTATGTACTTGGATGTTGATGGTCTTTGCTTGAATGATTTACGACCTACGTTAAAGCGTTTAGAAGGCTTGCAAATAGCTACCGAAGTAATTGCCAAAGGTGGTCGAAAAGACAAAATAGAATACTCTATTTGGGCAAGTAACGAGGATATTTGGAACTTTTTCGAGTTGCCTGAAGATGCTCAATTATGTGCAATACAGTCTAGTTGGGCATACTTTGAACGTTCTCCTATTGGTGACAAAATGCAAGAATGGCTTGATTACTTTATGGCTGTGGGAATGCCTAAGTATATGGTTAGCAACCAATGGGGAGGCACGTTACCTGATGAACTAATGTATCAGGGTGTTTACGCTAAATTAGGAATAGAACCAAAGTTTGACGAAAAGGTAGTATTCTTTGGAAATGAAACCAAGACAACGGAAGAAGAAGTATTAGAACGATATAAAATACTTTCGCTTTACGGTAACGGAGGTCAAACGACTAGAACATTAACCAAACAACAATGGTTACTTCTGCACGACAAAAAGCTAAGAGAATACGGTGCAAGACCATTGTACAAAGCACGTGAAGTAATGGCAGATAAACACGCTAATTCACGTTAAATACTTGCTTTTCAAATTCGTATCTTTGACCTATGGATTGCTTAAAAACACTTATAGGGCTAAAAGGTGGTTGTGCTGACATCGCAGCCGATGCTAGTTTGTACCTAAACTCAAAGGTAAAGTACAACGAATTAGCCGACTACATAGACCAAAACGACTATCCAAACGTTGACGAAATGTTTACGTCAATTCGGTCTGATGCTGTGGATATGTTCCTAGCTGAATACCAAACCGAAATGCAAGGAAAGTACATTGCACGAACCGTTATTAATCAACAGAGGTTAGGCAACTATTCCGATGGATTAAAGAGTTCACCAGCAGTTGCTAAATTAAAAGGCATTGAGTTCGACAGATGTACTAACTATCCAATGTTAGGCTATCGCGTTACACGTGTTGGGTTTATAGGTAATTACACGGGTGATGTTGATATATTGTACTATGATGGTCTTACAGGTGTTCTTTTAGCTTCTGACACAATTAGCGCGGTTGCTGGTCAAGAAGTGACACTAAACGTTAACAGGTTATTCAATGTTGAAGATTTGGTCATTGCTTATGATGCTACACTAATTGAAGGTTATCAAACTAAGATTGATTGCTACTTAAATGGATGTCGTTCTTGTACACCTTTTAGAGTTAATTCACACGTAACAAGTAGACCAATTACAACACCAGTAGGTAGTCCTTTAGACCAAACATACTCACAAGAAATGGGAGGGTTGATTGTGGACGTTTCAATGGAATGTGACAATCAGTCTTGGTTATGTGGCATAAAACAACAGTTAGCAATGCCACTATTGTTTAAGATTGCGGAGTTAGTTATGGAATACTCTATAAGCAATTCAGGTCGTGGCAACACGCGAACTATGCGCGATTACGATAAGCTAAAGGAACGTCACGGGTTATATAAGTCAGAATATGAAAAGCACTTGAAACTAGCGTTAGATAGGGCTATTGTGCCAAACGACCCAATCTGTTTTAAGTGCAGAAAGACAGACGGTATTTATGTTGCTATACCTTGAAAACAAGAGAAGGTGAAATAGAGGTTATTGTTATAAATGGTAAGATTTTTACCTATAATTTGAACTGATGGAAGAAAAGAAGAAAGCAAGTGACGCGCTAGGTGCTATTTGGGAAATTATGAGAATCAACCCAACCAACTCTGATAACTACAAGTTAGCTGAAAAGGCGTGGGATTTGCTTGCACCTCCATCCGTTCCGAAGCCTAAAAAGATAGAAATAGTTGACCACTAAAGAGTATATAGCATCACTTCAAAAAGCAATTACCGAAATCAAAAGCGGTGAGGCGTTACAACGTGCTGCTCAATCTGTACATAACGATAGGGTTTTAAGAATCTTTGACGTTGGGTCTGTTGCTCGCGGCTACAATTCAACAAAGCCCGTTTGGATTGAAAACAAGTACGTGCGAAATAGTCAGAACAAAGGCAAAACAGGACGTGCAGAAAAGACAAGTTATTTCAAATCTTACAAGGCGTTCAAGGGTGCTATTGGAATGGGTACTGATGTTAATTTCAGAGTTACTAATGACCTTCAAATGGACTTCGCTAATAGTCGAATAAACCCAAATTCAGGAAAGCCCGATACAGGAACAGTTATAAAAGTTAGCAATGAATTGTTCGTTGAAGAAATTAGAAGTTCTGAAAATATGGACAAGCTAAAAGGCAACATTGCAAGGTTCGGAGACTTCATTGCTTTTACAAGTGCTGAAAAAAAGAAGTTTGAAACCATATTACAACAGGAACTTATTTCAACATTAAGAGGTGAAAGATGACAGAACGAATAGTTAGTTTCCTTGATACGTTAGTTGCTACCGTTGGCGCGGTTGATAACCGTTATTGCTTAGTTGAGAAACGTGAGCAGCCAAACGGTGATACATTAACTGATATGCCTTACCAATATGTAGGCAATGGGAACTATCGACCTGTTGAAGTTGATGGAGGGTCTGTTAGCTATTGGCGTTTAGTTTCTAACATATCATTTGATACTGTTGATGGGAATACTGCTATCAAGAATCTTCAAGCTACTTACCCTCTTCGATATGTGGCAATGTTGAGGCGTGACGAGGTTAACCCGTTGACTTTCTCAGAAGATGTAAGCAACATTATCAATGGCAGAAACAAAGACCTTCAAACACAACTACAAGCGCGAAATGTCAACATAGTAGTTAACTCTGTTGAAACTCAAACACCAACTATATGGCGTGAAGAGTTTACAGTACCAGTACAAGAGCCTAACTATACGCGGTCAATGGTAATGATTGACTTGACAGTTACCGTTATTGCTCAACGTGAATGTTGGCAGAATTGTGATGACTTTCCCGACATACTTCAGGGGTTTGATTGGTGCGGTGATACGGTTCAAACAGTAGATAGACTAACGCAAGAGCAACAAGATTGTTTATCAGCGTATTTGTGTGGAAGTCCAGCACCCGTAACCGAACAAATAAACGGAGTTACTATTGGAACTTCGGCAAGTGGCACAACTAACAACCAACTAATTCAAGATAGCGCGGGTGCAAGTGTTGGAACGTCTGCCAACCCTTCGGTTGTTTCAGATTCTACAATAAACATTAACGGGGTTGATGAAGATGTAACCGAAGCAGAATCAACATTCAATATGTTTGTTAAATTGGATGGTGTACAGTCGGGTATTTATCACGTACCAACAAAAACAGTAAACGTAACTTCGACACCTTGTGCAGATGCCAACTATACTAATTCAGATGGTAGTTACGCGGGTACGGTTGCAAGCGGTGGCACTCTCAACATACCTAACATTACCGTAACTGATAGCGATGGAACTACTTCATCCGTTCCAAGTGTTCAGGACGTTGTATGTACACCCGCTAATTATGGCACTCGGATATTAAGCGTAATGAGAAGGAAATATTGCGTTGAAGCTATGTGTGGTTTTTCGTTTACATATATAGATGACGAATTTGCCGCAGATGGAAGCGCGGTTATTAGGGTTAGAAGGTCAAGCGATAACAGCGAACAAGACTTCACGCCAAGCGAAATAACCGATGGCACACTAACCACATTTACGGGCGCGGGAGATGGTTACGTGACTAAATTCTACGACCAAACAAGGAACTACTTCAACCTATTCAATACTTCGGCTGGAAACCAAGCAAAGATAGTAACGAGTGGTATTTTAAACACAGATTCTCAAGGCAATCCAACAGCAATAACTACTAGCAGTTTCGGGTATTATTTAGGTGCAAATGGTTCTGCTCAAACAGATTTACCATTGTTTAGTCCCGTTGGTACAATTTGGAGCGTTTACAGAAGATTTGCCTCAACCGCTGTTAACTTCTTGGTATCTATCTCTAATAATCCTTGCGTTGGTAGGGCGGGAACGGGGTCGTTTCCTAATTCTGTTTCGTCAGGCGCGGCAACTGTTACGTTAAACAATTCAGCACTTGCCGACCAAAATAGAGACACATTACTAGCAGCGACAGATGACGTTGATGCTATATTGTTTATTAAGGATATTGATTATACAGCATCGGGCAATTGGCGTTTGTCAAATGGCTGTTTAGTTTGGAAAGACTTTGCTGTTGGTTCTGAAATTTCTGAATTTGTTGTCTCCAAAAAGAATTGGAACGCTTACGAGTCGGAAATCTTTGCCGACAGAAACGCATATTATAGCTACTATTAAGATGAAAAAATTACGATTTGAATTAGCTTATTTAGCCATTGCTAGAAGCGCAAAGGAGGCAGAAGATAGAGGTTGCGAGATGTTGTCAACTAATCAATGGTGGTCTATCGGACAAGATGACAATGGTTACTTTCTGTTTGTTCCTGAAAGCGATGTTGATGGGCTAAGTACTGAAGAGTTAACTAGGTTAGAATAAGGAATAAGAAATAAGGAATGGAACTGACGGAAATCTTAAAGAGTGTTGATGCGCCAGCTATATTGATAGTTTTGGGCTACTTCTTGTATCGTGCAGATACGAAGGTAAAGGAGAAGGAGGATGAGATTAAAAGCCTAAACGAGTACATTAGAATAAGCGACAAGGAGAACATCAAAACTTTGTCCGAGTTCGGCAAGTTCTTAGAAAGCCTAATTGCTAACGTTGACTCAATTAAAGGCGAACTAGCAAAAGAAATAAGCCATAGTGCAGAAGTCGTTAAGAATAAGATTGACAATCTTAAATTAATAATAGAAAGCAAAAATGAGCCGAGATGAAGTTACATTATGTAGGTCTAAGGTTCATTCCGTAATTCGAGAGTACAATGAGCGAACTAATCAACTTGAGGGCAAAAGCTTTGCTGAAAATGAAGAATTACCGCGCGAAACAGAAAGCATTAGCGAAGTTGTCGGCAATTCCCGAAGATGGCTATTGGTGTTGGTTAATTCAAGAGGATTACGAATTTTTAAGCGAATCTTGGAAAAAATCACTTGGTTACGAGGATTGTGAGTTAGAAAATCGTCCCGAAACTTGGATGGAGTTGATTGACAAGAAAGGTCTGCAAGATGCGTTAGCGAACGTTGATAAGCACTTTCAAACAAGGGGTCAACATCCTTACCATCAAGTAGTAAATTACATTTGCAAAGATGGAAGCATTAAGACGTACATTTGCAATGGAGAGGTAACTAAGTGGGATGATAACGGTAAACCGCTTGTGATGATAGGAACGCACGAAGAAGTCGTTAAATAAAGTTGGGAGAAAGTGAGCGAAAGACAAAAAAGTGGTGTAAATTAGCACCTCGTGAATGTGATAAAAACTGTTTAAGAACTGGACAATGTACGCTAAAATCTGCCGCAAGTATTACGAAACGCAAACCGAAGGAACGCTAGAAATCTATGACGAAGAAACAAATGACCTTGAGTTTGTTTGCAAGACGTTAGAACTACCTTATCGAGATAATGAAAGGAACATTAGTTGCATACCTGAAGGGCATTATGACGTAGTGCCGCGTACATCTAAGAAGTATGGCAACCATTTACACGTAACGGGCGTAGAAGGTAGGTCGCTGATTCTAATCCATTATGCTAACTATGTAGGTTCTGACAACCCAAGAACGGGACATTCTGACTTAAGGGGGTGCATAGCTGTTGGTCAAAAATTTGGAGACATTACGGGCGATGGAATTGTAGAGATTCTAAACTCTAAAAACACAATGAAGGCTTTAATGGATGTTGCTCCTGATGGCTTTGTTCTAGAGATTACTCAATGAACGGAAGCGAAAAGATACTAGCCGGATTCATTGCCATTCTTGTTTTGATAGTTATGGCGTTGTCTATTAAGCTACTCAATACAAAGGAAAGCATAGGTGAAAAGGAACGAGAATTAAACCGTATTCATCAGACTAGAATAACCAACTACGAAAACCAAATCAACACTACTCGAAAAATTATTCGTAGTTTGCAAGCCGAAAACGAGGAACTAACCAAGCAAAAACAGCGTGTTAAAGTTGTCACCATTCGTGAAATTGATAGTATTACTCGGTTGCCTTTCGATGGCAAAGCTAAGTTCTTCGCAAGAGAGATTGCCCGAGTTGATAGTAGTCGAACAAGATACCTTAGTAACGGTAACTGAACATCAATTCGATATGGTGCTAATAGCTTTCTCATACGCTAAGAGCCTCGAAAACACGTCTAAGCTAACGTCTAAGCAACTAACGCGGCTTGATTCGATAAACACCTATCTGAACGAAGTATTGACGTTAGAACGTAAGAAACACGCTGAACAAGATTCTATAATAGTTAACCTTGAGGACGTTATCAAGAAACACGAAAAGGCAAAGAAGCGTGAAAAGCTAAAGAATGTCTTTATACAAATTGGCGCGGGCATAGTAATAGCTGCTGAAACTGGTTTGATAACTTACCTAATATTGAAATGAGCGCATACGAAGAGAACGAAGAAACGAAGCTAGTAATTGACGCAATGCTGTACGTTAATAGAAGCATTCAAAGCGACTTAGGAAGCGATTCCACAACAGAAGATAAGGAGTTCGCTAGGTTGTATTGGAATTACGCAAAAGCTAAAATTCAAAAATACTCTCCATTATTTTGGGAGGTAATTAAACATCAAGACGACGAAGATTAATTATGGAACATCGACCAAGATTAACGCCTGAAGAGTTTCAGATAATTCAAACGTGGCGCGATAGGGGGCATTTACCCGAACTATTTGAGCAATGTAAAGCCGCTGGAATAGATATTAAAGATGTTAAACACTATTGGCATAAGTCGGAGAAGTTCTCAATCTTCGCAAAGAATAAACCTCAATCTTTAGAGGATACATTCAAGCCTATATTATCCGACCTTAAAAGCTATTCGCCAAAGTTTAAGAAGATTAAGCGTGAAAAGGTTACAGACCCTCATTGTTTAATCATAGACCCTTCAGACGTTCACGTTGGCAAGTATGCCGAAAAGCAAGAAACGGGAGAGAATTACAACATTGAAAAGGCTGTTAAGCAAGTAGACGAGGGTATTGATGGTATATTATCAAAAGCGTTTGGGTTTAACATTGATAAGGTTATTTTCGTAATAGGTAACGATTGCTTGCATATTGACACGCCTAAACGAACCACAACAAGCGGAACACCACAAGACACTAGCGGAATGTGGCACGAAGCATTTACAGCCGCAAAAGAGATGTATATACGTGCCATTGAGCGAATACTACCTTATTCAGATGTTGAGATAATATTTAACCCAAGCAACCACGATTATATGAGTGGCTTTATGTTAGCCCAAACTATTCAGGCTTACTTCAGGTGGTCAAAGAATGTAAAGTTTGACGTTAGTATTGCGCATCGAAAGTACACCAAGTACGGCAACAATATGATTGCTACAAGTCACGGAGATGGGGCAAAGCTACCTGACACACCTCTACTAATGGCAACCGAAAACCCGCAAATGTGGAACGATTGCCAGTTTAGGTACATTTATCTTCACCACATACACCACAAGCAGACCCATAAATTTATGAGTGGTAAGGACTTTATAGGTGTTACAGCCGAATATCTACGCACTCCAAGCCCTTCTGATAGTTGGCATAGTCGTAACGGTTATGTAGGGGCTAAAAAGGCAATAGAAGCGTTTATCCATAGCTTTGAAAACGGTCAGGTCGCGCGTTTAACACACCATTGCGGATGACAACAATAGGAATATATAAGGTTACATCTCCCTCAAATAGAGTTTACATTGGTCAGAGCGTAAACATTGAACGCAGATTAAAGAGATATAAGTCTCTATCAATAAAAACCAAACAACAGACCAAGCTATGGAGGTCTTTGATAAAACACACCACGTTTAAGCACGAATCAAAAATAATTTTGTTTTTCAATCCGTAAGACGTACATTTGAAAAATGAAAACAGTAACAAGCGTAAGCGGTGGCAAGACATCCGCATACATTCACGCCAATTTTGATTCAGATTTAAGCGTGTTTTCTTTGGTTAGGATTGAAGATACAGCTAACCTTTGGATGAAGGGAAAAGACGAAAAAACTAGGCAGCTTGTTTCAGATAAATTGGGAGGTGTTGAGTTTATTGGAACTGCTGAAATGGATGAAATCATTTACACCATCTTAGACCTTGAGCAATTCACAGGAAAGAAAATTGATTGGATTACAGGAGATACATTTGAGCAAGTTATTCGCAATCATAGCAACTACCTACCTAATCAAATGGCAAGGTACTGCACGGTAGATATGAAGATAGTGCCAATCTTTGAATATTTGCAAGACAAGATAGATTTGCCTTGTATAATGAACATCGGCTATCGACCAAACGAAACGAAACGAGCAGACAGACTGAAGGAGCGTGAAACAGATGGAATAGAACTATTTGATACTGTCATAGGTAAATCTAAGAATGGTAAAACAAATAGATGGGGAAAGGTAGCATATCGAACCTGTCAATTCCCTTTGATTGAGAATAACATTCATAAAGATACTATTCACGAGTATTGGAAAGACAAGCCTGTAAGATTCGCCTATCGTAATAACTGCGTAGGGTGTGTGAATAGACAACCATTATTCCTGTCTCATATGGCTAATAAAGACCCAGAGACGTTTAATTGGTTTGTCAAGCAAGAAGAATTAACGGGTAACACATTTAATAGCAAAACAAGCTATGCGAAGATTCAGAATTTTGGCGTTCAACATCAGTTATTTGATGACGATTTCAATGATTGTGATTCTGGTTTCTGTGGAATTTAAGCACGAATCAAAAATATTTTCACTTTTTTGCTCTAATTATTTGCGTAGTTGCAAAGTAATTCCGTAATTCGTGTCATCATTAACGAAATAACCCACTAAAAACAACAAAAAGATGAACACTACTTACGACATTAACAAGGAAAAGACAACATTTAAACTAGGTGGAGGAATTAGCCTGTCTAGAGATAAGTATGCTAAAGCTGTAAATGACAATATTGTTATCTATATTGATGATGAGCCGCATATTTGCAGCGTTATTGAGTTTGAAAAATGGTCTAAGTTGTCTGAAAAAGAAGTTAACCGGATTTCTTTGCTATCAAAGTCTATTTCTTATAATTCATTTATCATACTTCCTAACTCTTTCCCTGATTGCAGTCTTGAAGAGTGGTCTAATATTAACGCTTATCTAGTAGTTTACAAAGGATAAAATAAACCAAAACGGGGCAACCATAAGAACGCCCCACTAAACACAACAAAATGCAAAAAGTAGAAAGGATTAAATGGCAAGGTTTCACAGTAGATGTTTACTTCGAAGATGACGAGTACGACATTCACATTGATGACATTAGCCCCATTGAAAAAGACAAGTCAGAGTTTCTGTACGAGTTCGGAACTATGTCAAACGCTTACGATGAAATTGTTCAGATAGTTTCTGAAGCGATAGCAGAGCCAGTTGAGATAGAAGATTATGAAGCTGATTACGCTGATGAAATTAGAGACGCAAAACTAGACCAATGAAAACACTACGAGAACGAGTAATAAGCAACATTATAAGAAGCAACACTACTTCACAGCTAAAGTCATCAATTAGATACGCTGAATTAGCTGGAATGCTAGAAGATGAAACTATACAGGAATGGATTCATTTTCGTAAATTGCTAGTCTTTGACGATTTAGCACCATATTAATAACAGAAACAACAGAGAAAAAATGAAAGAACTATTTAAAGCACTCGCAGCATTGAAATTAATTTCATACCTTTATGGGTATGATGAATATAAAAGAATACATAAAAAATCATTTCAATTACAACCCAGTTACTGGTAAGATAACAAGAGATGATAGGGCTAATTCTAACGGAAGCCTTGACCATTATGGATACCTGATAATAAAGGTAAAAGGTAAACAGTTCAAGGCTCATAGGTTAGCTTGGTTGCTACACTACGGAGATTTCCCTGAAAATGAAATTGACCATATAAATTGCGTAAGAAATGACAATAGAATTTGCAATTTAAGAGACGTTACTAGAGGTGATAATAATAGGTATAACAAGAAAAAAAGAAACAAAGATACTGGAGAGTTTGGTATTTACATTGACAGAACAAAAGGACTTAAAAAGAAATACGGAACAAGAGTTAATGGAAAAACATATAGATTTTACACAATAGAAGAAGCTAAAAAGTTTAAAAATGAAAGCACTAATTGAAATTCAAAACGAATTAAAAGCACCTAAGAATCAGTATAATTCTTTTGGTAAGTACAAATACCGAAGCTGTGAAGATATTTTAGAGGCTGTAAAGCCACTATTAAAAGAGAAAGATTTAAGATTAACTATTAGCGATGAAGTTAAAGAGGTTTGTGGATTGGCTTATGTAGAATCAACAGTTATAATTTGCAACATCAAGGGAATGGAAGTAACCGCTAAGGCTCAGGCAGGAATTGAGAAGGCTGCTGGAATGTCATTAGCACAATCATTCGGTAGTTCTTCAAGCTATGCGCGTAAGTACGCTCTAAACGGTTTATTCTTAATTGATGACACAAAGGATGCAGACGCTACTAATACTCACGGAAAAGCACCACAGCCAAAGGCACAACCACAACCGAAAGCAAAGCCCGAATTAAAGCCCGAAACCGAGCAATGGGAAAAGGCTATTGAGTTTCTAGTTAAAGGCGGATTGATTTCAGCGATTGAAGGCAAGTACGCGCTTGACAAAGTGAACAAGCAATTGTTAATGGACACCGTATTAGATAAGGCGTAATTATGGAAAAGACACCTATAATAAAACTCATTGAATTTTGCATTGAGCAAGAAAAAGAATATTCTCAAGAGCCAATAGGTCTAGCATTTGAAAACGTTAGGCTTAGAGCAGAAGGATTACTATACGAATCAGATAACTATTTAGAAGCATTACAAGCAACAAACCTTAACAGAAAATTTGATTATGAAAAAGAAAAAAGCGTTTAAATATTGGGGAACTATGAACTGATGGGATAAACAAACAGAAATGAGCAAAGAACTATTTGAACAATTAAGAGAAGAACAAAATGAAGAAATCACTGTACAACATCGAGAAAGAATATCTAGAGATTGCCAACCAATTGGAGGATGGGGAACTATCTCCAGAACTGGAAACAGCTTTAGCAATAAACGAAAGAGAACTGCAAGGGAAGGCGGTAGCATACGCCTACGTGATTAAAGAATCAGAAGATACGGTTAGCGTTATTGATGCTGAAATTAAGCGACTACAAGGGCTTAAAAAGACAGAACAGAACAAGGCTAAACGACTGAAGGAAACTATTTCCAATGCTATGGAATTGTATGGCATTACAGAAATCAAAACCGAAACTTTGAAACTCAACTTTAGACGTTCTGAAGGTGTGATTTGTACAGATTCATCTGTTGGCATTCCAATGGAATTATCAACGGTTGTTCCTGAAGTAATCAAGCCAAATTTAACAGCAATAAAAGCCGCGATTAAAGAAGGTCGGTCAGTTACCGGGTTTGAGATTGAAGAACGCTATTCATTGCAAATCAAATGACCGACCCAACCAAGCAAATAGAAACGCTTAACGAGTATGTTAACAAATACTACAATTGCAACAGACAAGATGGTAACGAACTATCGTTGTACCTTCAGAAGATTACTGCACTATTATACTACCTTGAAAGCGTTAGGAGTCAAATCCACAACAATTACGAAGTAGAAATCTTTAAATTAGTCAAAGAAGGAAACAGCGTTGCAAGGGCTGTAAACGAAGCCAATGTAAAGCACCCAATGATGTACCAACTTAGGCGTATAATGGATGGCGGCTACCGAATAGCAGACGCAATTAGAACAAACATTAGTTATTTAAAATCAGAAAGACAAACAACAAATCAATAAACAATGACAATTACAGCACCAATTGAAGTAATCCAAGACACGCAAGAGTTTGAATCTGGATTTAGAAAACGAGTATTAGTCCTTAAAACAACAGGCGAATATCCGCAGTTACTACCTTTTGAGTTCACTAAAGAACGATGTGACGCGCTTAACGTCCTGAAGGTAGGGCAAACAGTTACCGTTCACTATGACATTAGAGGCAACGAATACAACGGTAGATACTACGTTAATCTATCAGCGTGGAAGTTTGAAGCTGAAGAAAATGGTAGCGCAGTTATTGCTAACGCTGCGAGGGCGAAGTCTGCACCTGTTCTTGACGAGCCTGAAGATGATTTACCATTTTGATAGTCAAAGTAAAACCATTATCAGTTAACCAAGTATGGCAAGGCAAGCGGTTTAAGACCCAATTGTACAAGCAATACGAAAAGGAGATACTGTTAAATCTTAAACCAATGGAAGTAAAGAGTGGCAAGTTGTCGCTCTTTCTTCGTTTTGGTTTGTCAAGTAAAAACGCTGATATTGACAACCCAGTTAAACCATTTGTTGACTGCCTCCAAAAGCGTTATGGGTTCAACGATAGGCATATCTATAAGCTAACGGTTGAGAAGGTTGATGTTAAGAAGGGTGAAGAGTTTATTGAATTTGAACTTAAACCAATTCTAGACTAAAAAAATTTGCACTAAAATTTGCGTATGTCGAAACTATCATATACATTTGATTCATCATTAACGGGGTAACCCACTAAAAAACAAAACAATGACAATCGAAACAACAATCAAAATCATCAACCAACTAAAGGCTGAAAACAACCCAAGCAATAATGAGTTAATTGCATTCTACGAAAAGAAAGTAAAAGAGGCTTATGTTAACGCAATAAACAAAGCATTTAACTAACCAAAACGGGGCGAGGCATCCTACACCTCACTAATCAAACCCAATAACAAATGACACTAAAATTAAAAGTACCCGACCTTGACGAAGTTATAAGCGAGGCAAACAAAAAAGGAATTAAACCATTTCACATTTCATCAGCTACTGGATTAGCGCACTCGACAGTTACTAGATATTTCTGCGGGGCAAAGGCAAATGTAGAAACGGTGGAGAAGATTGTAAACTACATTAACAAGAACTAATGAAAGAAATGATTTGCAAGCTAATATTCTCGGACAACATAGATTTCGAGGATTTTTACAACATCGACATCAGCAATAACCGCGTAACTCTTCAAGGTAGATTTTCGGAGGAAAAGGTTATCAAGTACGAAGAATTAGGGTATAAGTTCAACGTAGAAGAAGATGTATTTTACAGGTCAGAAGTTGATGAAATTAGAATTGTTTTATGCTAAAAATTAAGAAGATGAAAACAGAACAGATTGAAATGATTGAATGTCCTGATTGCGAAGGCGAAACATTTGAAGAAGCGTGTATTAAAAAAATAGGACATATGCTTGATAAAGACGAAAACAAACCTGACGGTTATAGACGATTTGGTGGTAAACTATGTGTATGGGCTTGTTGCTGCTTTGACAACGAAAAAGAGGCAAGGGAATCATTTGGCTAATGCACCCTAACGTTTTGGGTATGGTTAGTGCCTGATTAGAATTACAAAACTTTCAAAATATAAATACAGATGAAAAAAGAACAGAACTTAAAAGATAGCACAGAACAGGTATTAACTATACCTGTTGTTAGCGCAAGTACAATTATTAAAGAATTGCATGAGGCTTTGACAAATTTATTACAAGCTGCTGATGATGAAGGTTGGATAAATGACGAAACTGGTGAAGATTGGGAAGAACAAGCACAAGCAAGAAAAGCATTAGCAAATGTACCTGAAAAGTATTTGCGCTAACGGTTTGTGTATGAATTGATTTTTAACGGATTTAAACAGTAAATATTATGGATAAAGAACTATTGAAAATAGCCCGAAACCTAGTAGACTACGAAGCTGGAAAAACAATCTTTGAAACAGCTTTAGGAATTATCAGAAAATCAGACGTAAACCAAATAGAACTATTTTAATGAAAACAACAACACAAAAGAACAGACTACGAGAGTTCCTAGATTCAGGTCGCTCTGTAACCCGTTTAAGCGCGTTTAACGAACTCGGAATAGTTGAGTTATCCGCTAGGATATGCAACTTAGAACGAGAAGGTTACAGCGTATCTAAGGAGCGTATCAAAGTAGTGAACAGATTCAACGAAACAGTAACAGTTATGAAATATAAGAAGAAATGAAGTTAAAGAACAAAAAACTAAGTGCTTCAGGTCAAAGGCTTATTGCTATTATCGAATCGCTTACAGGCACAGACCCAACAGTTAACTCAAGGAATCGAGAGTTTATAACAGCTAGAATAATTGCATACAAGATTCTGCGAGATAATGAAGAATGGACGTTTGCACAAGCTGGCAGTTTGTTCGGTAAAGACCACGCAACAGCAAGACACGGTTATATATCCTTCGACTACCTTAGACATCAGGACACTATGCTAGATTACTATTACAAAAAGACGTTGGAAATCTACCAAGACAAGGAACAAGTAATTGAGCAGTTAGAAAAGAGCCAATTGCACGAGAAACTATTAGAAAAGGAAGGTGAGATTAACGGGTTGAAAAGCTACATCGAAGAACTGAAAAAGCAAATAGTAGAGATGAAAGAGGACAGAGATAACTACGGAGAACTTTTTGACATCATTAAGATGAGAGTTCCAGCGGGTAAGAAGGAAACAGCCGCGAAAAGAATTAACGCAACATTAAACAGCATCTAATGAAACGCTACCAAATAAGACGAAAGGACAAGAGAAATACATTGCTTGTTAAGAAGTACATCTATCCGTTTTGGTTTATGATGAATCTTACTACTATTGGTTTGCTATATTCTATGTTATACGTGTAGAAATAATTACTATATTTGTGTATCGCTACGCCAATTTAGCGACACTTAAAAATCCTTAGTATGCAAAACTTTTCATTAAACCGATACGGGAAAAACGATAGACTAGCTGAGGTGTCTTATCGGGCTTTGGCGAGCCTCCCGTTCGGTATCTTAAAACCCTCAGTATGTCGTATTCAGACAAATTAAAAAACCAGTATTCCGTTTACGTTTTAGTAAATAATCAAACGCCTATTTACGTAGGTTGTACCTCTGACATTGCAGTTAGAATAAGCAGTCATAGGCGAACAAATAAAGAGTTTACAGACTATGTTATTGTCAAGACTTACGACACTAAAAAGGATGCTTTAATAGCTGAAAACTCAATAATCAGATACCTATCAATTTTCATAAATGATGATAATGTGAATGGTAAATTCTCTGATTTGAGTTATTTGACTATGTATAAAAAGAAAAAGCAATGAACGGTTGGATTAAACTACATAGGTCACTTGTTAAATGGGAGTGGTATGATGACATTAACGTAAAGGTTACGTTTCTACACTTATTACTATCCGCTAACCACGCACCTAAGAAATGGAGGGGTATAGATATTGGTCGAGGTCAGCTATGGACATCAATTGGAAACCTTGCAAAAGAGATTGGTCTTTCAGAAAAGCAAATCAGAAACAGTTTGAAAAAACTTGAAAGAACTAATGAAATATCAATCAAAGGGGCAAGCAAAGGGACTATGATAACTGTCTGTAAATACGATAGTTACCAAGACACTAAAGAAGATAAGGGCGAGCAAACGGGCAAACCAAAGGCAAACGAAGGGCAAGCAAAGGGCAAGCAAGGGGCGACAAACAATAATGATAATAATACTAATAATGATAATAATGGAAATAAACAAGTAAACAAAGAACAACACTTTGAGGACTCTTCTTTGAATGATGCGTTTGAAGATTTTAAACTACACCGAAAGCAGCTAAAGAAACCAATGACCGAAAAAGCTATTGAGTTAGCGGTTAAAAAACTGCAAAAGGTTAACGAAAAGGTTGCTATTGAAATGATTCAGCAGAGCATAGAGAACGGATGGTCGGGTTTGTTTGAAGTGAAAGAGCAAGCAAAAAAGAAAACAACTAGCGACCATTACTACATCAACGAGAATGGTAGCAAAATATTAAAGGGCGTACTATGAAACAGATTATTGATTGGAATAGCATAGAAGTTAAGGGTAACCGTTCAGGTTCTAAGCGAGCGTTATGCCCTAATTGCTCGGCTGATAGGCGCAAATCAAAAGACCCTTGTTTGTCTGTTAACTTTGACAAAGGGTTAGCGAATTGCCATAATTGTCAAGCGGTTTCGTTTAGAGAAAATAACAGAAACGACAAGATAGATTCTTATACACCACCTCCACAAGATTGGCAAAACTATACGCAACTATCTGACAACTTAGTTAAGTGGTGCAAACAACGAGGAATACCACAGCGAACACTAATAGACTTCAGGATAACGGAGGAGAAGCAATGGTTGCCACAGACCAACAGAGAAGAGAATTGCATAGTATTTAACTATTTCGAGGGTGACACTTTGGTTAACAAGAAGTGTAGAGATGGTCGTAAGAACTTCACACAGTCTAAGGATGGCAAGAAGCTACTGTACAACATCAATTCAGCGATTGGAGCAAAGGAACTTTACATTGTAGAAGGTGAGTGTTTTGATAAGGATGCTGAAATACTTACGCAAAATGGATGGATGAAGTTTAGTGATTTGAATGGTACTGAAAAAGTTGGTGCTGTTTCCGATGATTCTAGTTTAAATTTTGTGAAGCCAAAAAATCTAGTTAAAAAAAGGTATGATGGAAATTTGGTAAAATATTCCAACGGTAGAGGAAACTTTACCAGCATTACAACGCCTGAGCATAATCTTGTTTATGTAGGTAAGAATGGTTTAGAAAAAATAAAGGCAAAAGATGTAAATACTACACAAAGGAACATACCAAGAACAACCTACTATGATGGAATCGGTGTTGACTTGTCTGATGATTTAATTCGTCTTTATGTGGCAATTTCTGCCGATTTTACAATTAGAAAAGAGGGTGACATTTATGGCTGTTTTAAGAAGAAGCGTAAGGTTGAAAGAATATCTTCAATACTTGAAAAAACTCATATAAGACATACCATTACTGAGGTTAAAAATGATATGACTTCTGTTTTTATACATAGAGGTCAAAACATTGAACCTTTTAAAATATTTCCAAGTGAATGGATTGGAAGGTTATCTGCAAGACAGATAGAGTTAATACTTGAAGAGGTTATACTTTGGGATGGAAATTTTGTGAATAACAGAACTATGAAGGAGTATAATAGCAAGGAAAAGTCAAACATTGATTTTATTCAAACTCTTTGTCATATGTCAGGCAGAATGTCAACCATTTGCAAGCGTAAAAATGAACGTGGTGAATGGTACAAGGCTACAATACTTCAGAAGAAAGTTTCTACAATAACTAAAAAGAACAGGTCTGAAATAGAATACAGCGATTACGTTTACTGTGTTACGGTTGATACAGGAATGATATTAGTTAGACAGAATGATAACATAACTATATCGGGTAATTGTGATGTTCTTGCAATGTCTGCAAATGGAATTGACAATGTTGTTAGTCTATGCAATGGAGCAAACGACCACGATGAGCAATGGGTTAACTCTCAAAGATACCTTGACGATGTGGAAAGATTTATTATCGCTGTTGATAACGACCCAAAAGGTATTGAGGTACGTGAGAAGATAGCGCATCGTTTAGGCAAGTGGAGATGCAGTTACATAGAATGGACAGACAAGGATGCAAACGGTTCTCTTCTAAGCGGTGAGATTGATAGCGATATACGTAATGCAATAAAATTTCCTGTTAGTGGTACGCATACAGTTAAAGATTTAGAGGCTGGAATATTTGACCTTTACGACAACGGATTACCGAAAACCATAAGACCAAAGCACCGCAGTTTTGATAACGTCAACACCATATTTAGCGTAATGAAAGGTCATTTAGTAACGGTAACTGGAATACCTTCACACGGAAAGTCTAACTATGTAGAATGGTATGTTTTAAACTTGCTTTACGACTATGATTTTAAAGCATCGTTCTTCAGCCCTGAACATACTCCGATGAGTTTACACCAAACTAACTTCTTGCAAAAAGCGGTAGGGCGTAACTTTTGGAAAGACGATGGAGCAACACCAAGAATAACGAAGGCAGATATTTCACGCTATACTGATTGGGCTAATGAGAAGATTTATATTACTGCGCCTGAAAAAGGTAATGTAGCTACTTGGGATTGGTTGATAGATAAATTCAAAGAACAGCTATACAGCTACGGAATTAACATATTCGTTATTGATGCGTTCAATAAAGTTCAAATGCCCAGCGGTAACCGATTAGAAAACATCAACGATGTACTGACTAAGCTAACAGCATTCGCACAGACAAACGATTGCATTATTTTCTTAGTTGCTCATCCTACTAAGATGAAAAAAGAAGAGGATGGTACATACTTGCCTCCAACGCTATATGATGTTTCAGGTAGTGCAGACTTTAGAAATCAGACTCACGATGGATTCACGATTCACAGACACTTCGGTGAGGATGCTAGAACGGAATTTGTTAGCACTAAGGTTAAGTATCAGTTTCAGGGTGAGATAGGCAACTCTGCAAGTATGGAATATGATGTGTTAACGAGTAGATACTATGAGTTAGGGCAAACACCTCCGCGCTTTGATATGACCTTGCCAATTGAAGAGCAAGAATTGCAACCAGTTACAGCTATGAAACCAAATGAAGATTTTTACTATGATGA
>Ga0070749_10000464_pt1 | contig 27308 bp, 36 predicted proteins | sample VirMetDEL_Nov_18_FD_75180 | JGI IMG/M metagenome (GOLD analysis project Ga0070749, IMG submission 75180) | Aqueous microbial communities from the Delaware River and Bay under freshwater to marine salinity gradient to study organic matter... | ecosystem: Environmental > Aquatic > Marine >...
CCTTCCTTCTCTAATTTATGGAACTCTCGTTGAATGTCGTAGCGGTTGAATTTAAATGGAAGCCAGTATAGTTTCTTTCCGTAGTAGTTTGAAATGTGTTCCATCATTAGTTTCCAGTCTTCTGTTTTGTTATCGACTGTGAAAGTTTTATTGAAAGTTATATGTTTCATACTCTTTTACTTTATAACAATTAAGGAGAGTTGTGTTGAGAGGGTGTTGATAACTCTGTCACTTCGGGAACAGTTATGCTAAAAGCCATCTATGTGACACTTCTTCTCTTTATCTCTAAGTATGTTGAGAGAGAATATCGTCTGACTGTATCTATACGGCACGTAGTCGTATAAACCGTGCTTGATAACGCTCAACGAGCTACGTTATCAGAGGCCTCGTCACTGCGGGAATCCAGGGTGCTGCCTGGCCATCAGCTATGAGTCCTACAATTTAAGTGGCATCCAGAGGTGGCTTGTAGGTTCGCCCACCATATCCTCCAGTAATAACAAAAAACACGCCGTCAAGCGTGTCTCTTTTTCAATATTCTGTTCAGCAAGCCAAAGGTAGTTGAATGATCACCTGTGACTTGGCTTGTTGAACGCAATATTGAATTGTTTTTTATTGTGATCATTCACTAACATATTACACATAAACAAGAAATCCCGCAAGTCGTAACCTGGGGATTTCTTGGTATGCACACCATACCTAAACATACTATCACACACAAACCCAATCAGCCAAGGTGGATTCCAGGAGTTACTCTGGTTCCCTAACAATCCACTTAGCTGTCATTATAATTATCCGAACTTGAGCTCGGTTGACTGGGTTCGTAGCTCTCCCATTACTCTACCACATCCAATAACCTCAAGCACTGTTCCCAAAACCCCTTTCTAGTAGCCGTCTCTCTTCCCGTCTGGCTCTCTCATACACGTCGTTTAGTGCTGTGGTCAGGATTTTTTCATAGGCTCGATCCCCATCAAGGTCAGGTTTTATGTCGATATGTATTTTAGATAGTTCTGTTACGTGTTTTTGAACTATGTCTTTTTGGATTTTATCCATATTTACGGTTGTTTCTTACGCCATTTTAAATAGTCTTCTACCCAACCAGTATCCCCTTTACGCCTGGTTGCTTTTAACACCTCTTGCTTTCCATGAAGTTTCCCCAATTCATAGATTGCTGTTTCTTTGTCTATCATAGATTTAACTTACCATCTTCACGGTACATAGGCTTTTTTAAATTAGCCACCGCTTCTTTTAAGTCTCCAAGTAGACCTGCCCTCTCAGCCATCACTTCCCCATAGTTGTAATCTTCAACAGGGTCAATACTGTTTCCTTCTTTGTCGCACATACAAGTTACGTTAATATTTTTTTGCTCCATATTCTATTTTATTATTTTTAATATAGATTTCAGGTGAACCATTAATAATGTGTTCTAGTTGCTTCACCCTCACTTCTGCATTGTTTCTCTCCTTGAGGAGACGGCCATAACTGTCTAGTCTTCTTTGTATTTCTGGTAAGTGATTAAGTAGGGTACCGACTTCTTCACCGATCTTGACCTTCCATAATCCATCTGCGCCTTTAAACACTTTCATATATATCTATTTCTATGCGAGGGTTTTCTTTATCGTAGTCTTTACTAAGGTGTAGTTTCACAATTTGTACATCGTCATCGTAGACAACTCCGTTGAGGGAATCGAACAAAAGTTTGTTGTAATTGTCGATATCTTTAGCTCGTTTTGTCTTGTGAAATAACCGAACCACTATCCACAGTTTTCCTTTTAATGGATCACCAAAATACTGTGATTTGGCTTCCCATTGGTATCCCTCTTTAATGTCTACACATTTTTTGTCTAGGTATGACCGAAGATACCCATTAATACAAGCATATTTATAACAATGCTGGGTACTTTTGGGATCTCCAGTCAACACTAGACTAATTGGTTTCATACCCTAAACCTTAACAACTTTTTTAAGTTCGACCATACAACCACGGTCCTTGTCAAATACAAACTCTGATACTGTCTTCGTTTCAATTGGCTCGTAACTGTACCAGACACTTCCCCCTTCGATCTTATTCTTGATCAACCCATCTTCTGCCAACCGCCTAGCCTCTCGAGAACCAGTAGAAGCCTTGTAACGGGCTGCCTGGGAACGCTTCTCAATTTCCCCACCATTGATCCACACTCCCTGTTGGGCCTTTAGGTATGCGAGGATTCGCTCTCGTAAGCTCTGCTTCATACTAACTTCTTGATTCTACCAACCAGGCCCAAATCACTCCGATAATCATGGAAAACCCAAACAGCATATAGACTTCATCATCCATATACCACTCAAGCATCCCAGTTAAGAAAATAATGACCATTGGTATGGTAATTAATAGTAGTGGTGCTTTCATATTTAGAATGGAATATCTTCTTTAGTAATTTCTGTCGTTTCCCCATTAGCTCGAGGGGCTAGGAAACGAACGTGGTATTCATCTGAACTCTCCATGTCGTTCCTAATGAACTCAGGTAGGTTCCCGATCTCTTCCTGTGACATTTTTCTCACATCCTGGACGACTGATTCATTGACTTGTTCAGGCTTTTCCATTGACTTAGGCAAGACAGTTGCTCCTGTCACCTTGGCGTACTTGGTGTTTTGATACTCATCGTGAATGATGGTAATCAAACACGGCATACCGAGTAGCTGTTCAATGTCAAAGGTATTAGCCTCTTCCTCAGTTAGTTTGGTCCCGATCATTCCTTCCACAATTGGGGTAAGGTTCGCTCCTTCATACAGTGAGTAGGTGAATTTCCTACCAACTGAGAACGGTGCGCTCTTCTCCTTACCGTCTACTTCGTAGGTGATTGATTCGTCAGATAGTTCCCAGTAGAGACGTATCTTGTGACGATTAGTGGTAACCCCTGCGTATTCTGTCGGAATGGTGCCTAGATTAATGACCTTGTACAAGACGGCACGATGGGTACCAGCTGGTGCAAGTTCTTTTGGTTTCTTTTCAGGCATGTTTGGTGTTATCGACATATAATTATTTTAATTTTGTAACGGGTAGTTTAACGACTTATCCCTGGTCGCTGCTCTTCATTTTTTGAAACGCACGAACTGCGGTTCGGTAAGCATCGTTACGGGTTTTTACCCCAAACGCTTTAGCTGCTTCAGTAATGGAGATTTTTCCATTGAAGAGCATTTTTGCTGTTTTCTTATCTTCATCAGATATCTTTCGTGCCATATTAATTAGTTACTACACTGGTTATGAACCACACAATTACTAAAGAAATGAATATAGTAACGATGGTTACTACCCAATCATGTTTTGGTGGCTTCATTGTTAGTAGACAAGCGGTCCGCTAATTGCTAATTCATCTTGCTCTAATGCTTTCAAGGCATCCCAAGCCTCTTTGTCATCGACCTCATCACAGTAATACTGTGCGTCTTCATGTGTTGATACTTTGCCTTCGATAATAAATTTACCTTCGCTTAACATAAGCACCATGTCGTATGGACTATACGGTGCTTTGTTAACGATGTCAGAGAGGTGCCAGTCAAAGGCTTCTGGTAACTCCTGCTCTACCCATGGAATTGGATGTGACATAATACTTATAATTAATTAGTATAACTATATACTATATCCTAGTTATACTATAGTCAATAGTGTAACTGGGGATATCCACACCCCCCTAGTTTACATATCTTCCATACATAGTTATACTATAGTTACACTCATTGGGTTGAGTGTTAATAGCTAACCACATCGTATGAAACGCATTGCGTTACTTACAGCAGTGGGATTGGGAATAGTAGGACTTGGATACATGGCGGTGAACCATGAATCCGTAATTGAAACAGAGTCAAGAGTTGAGACTCAAATTGTCGAGAAGGAGATTGTCAAAGACAACTGGGCTGAACGTATCAAAGAAGCCCAAGAGTCAGAGATGGAGCGTATCAACCAGGAGGCAGATACCCTTCGTCAAGACTTTGTGGAAAACGAACTTGATGAGATCGAAGCTCAAGTCTGGAGGGACATTGAAGCTGAGGCCTCTGCCAAAGCAGAAGAGATGGAGAAGAAGTCTGGTGTATATTGAAGGAGTAAGGCCAATGTGGAGAGGCACATACGTCGTATGTTTCCAGAATCTCCAGGACAAGCGGTAGCAATTGCTAACTGCGAGTCGGGTCTTACACCAACCGCCTTTAATCCCGATAACTACAATGGGACTGTAGATAGAGGATTATGGCAGATAAACTCAGTCCATGACTCTACGTTGGAGAATCTCGGGCTAGACCCCTGGGATGTGGAGGATGCGACTAAGTTTGCTCGTATGCTCTACGAGAAAAACGGGTGGCAAGACTGGGTGTGCCACACAAAAAGATTAGCGTACAAACGCTAGAGAGAGGCCACCTTCGGGTGGCTTTTACTCTTCCTTCCAATCATCATCGTCTATTTCGGTGGAGAGATCGTATGAATCACAGTCGCAAGGTTGTATGGAAATGTTTTGTCCGCAAATAGAGCAATAAACTGGACTAAAGAGCTGTTCCCAGTTTGGTGTACTGGACATAGCTATATTATACATACCCGCATTATGGCATAGGGTTCTATTTCATTCTACGTTGGAGGATCAATGCTTGAAGTCGATTGATTAACTGTTGGAGGTAGACAATCTTTTGTTTCAAAGCATCCTTATCCATTGGATCAGCTGGTACTAACCGTTGGTAGTAATCATCAGGAAGAATCCTCCCATGACAAGTTTTGTTGGCCCACTTTCGATGCGGATAAATATCGTAAGCGGTGATTTGGGGGATTTCTTTGTGGAGACGATTATATAAACTGACCCAGGATCGTTTTTGTCGGGTTGATGGGGTATGGAGGTCACCGTTTCCCATGAAACATACGCCAATTGAGTCACGATTTTGGCCAATACAATGGGCTCCTTCTTCGTAGTAGCCACGGGTTTGTACTACTTTTCCGTCCCATTCAATGACAAAATGATACCCTACGTGATAGGGCATACCCTTTCTATTTTTAAATTTTTTAGAAGTAAACCCAGGCCACCGTTTTTGGTGCCACTCATCAACGTCTTCAGTAGTGTGCCACTTTTGTGAAACTGCGGTATGGGTGATTATTTTTTTTGGATTATTCATATCCCTTGCGCTCTCAACCTCGCATCAAGCGATTTGACTAATTCTTTTAATTCTTGAAGATCTTCTTCAACTGAACTGTTGAGTTGGGTAATCTGAAATTGCAAAAAATCTCCTTCTTGGGAGGTAAAACGATCCCCTTTAGCGAGTTCGTCAGTATTCTTGGACACCTGATTCTCAAGTGAAAACCAAGCAGCCATCACGGTTGCCAGTAAAATGACAAAGGCAATGACCTGTCTCCGAACATACTTACCTAGTTCTGCATCTAAGTCTTTTTTGAAGGCAACTAACAAGCGGTCCCTAAGCCCGTCCTTTTTAAAAAATTCGTTATTTAAGACATCAGTGACTTCTTGTTTTGTACACATACCTTCATACGCTAACGATTCAAGATAGTAGCTTTGGTTCCTGAGTAAAGCCCAGACGCAGTGAGTCCAGCAATAACCCCGTTTAGAATAGGTTCGACATTGAACCCACCGTTAAAACCAAACACAATGACACCGAGGAGAATTGACACCAAGGCACTGTAACGAGAACTAACCCAACCTGTTCTTTTAATAGCTTCGACTAGTCCTACTAGAACCGCCCCTACTAATCCAGCTTCTAACATGAATTAAGTCTTAGACTGATAGTACTGTAATTATACTATACGGAAAGTTAGTTCTTGTTTTCAAAGGTCCAGGTTGAATCATTTTTAGTAGCATCAGTCCACGTTGAGTCATTTTTAGTAGCATAAGTCCACGCTGCCCCAGAACTAGGACTTGATGAAGGACTCGCAGACGGGCTACTTGAAGGACTTGCAGACGGAGACGGCGTTGCACTTGGGGAAGCCGATGGACTACCTGAAGGTGATGCCGATGGAGAAGCTGAAGGACTGGATGAAGGGGAAGCCGAAGGAGAAGCTGAAGGTGATGCCGATGGAGAAGCTGAAGGACTGGATGAAGGGGAAGCCGATGGAGAGGTAGATGGAGAAGAACTAGGACTTGCAGAGGCAGAAGGAGTAGCTGAAGGAGAGCTAGATGGTGAGGCAGAAGGGGAAGCCGATGGTGATGCTGAGGGTGAAGGAGTTGCAGAAGGAGAAGCAGAAGGACTGGTTGAAGGTGATGCAGAAGGTGAACTTGAAGGAGAGGCGGAAGGACTGGCTGAAGGTGAAGGGGTTGCTGAAGGGGAAGCTGACGGAGAGCTAGAAGGTGAACTGGAAGGAGAGGCTGAAGGACTGGCAGAGGCTGAAGATGCTGACAATTCAAATTCAAATGCACCTGAAGTAGTCCAAGTCAAAATGGTATCTGAACCAGAAGTGGTTTCAGAAGCGTTGGTTTTAGTTGTGACTGAAATAGCACTCGTTGCGAAACGAATAATGATTGTTCCATCACCTCCATCACCACCATTACGGCCACCAGCTGCACCATCTGCTCCTGCTCCACCTCCACCACCTCCAAGACCATCTGTTCCGTTATGTCCAGCTTTATCTGTTCCATCACCACCATCACCACCTCCATCTGCACCAGCACCAGCCGTTCCGTTATAAGCACCACCTCCACCACCTCCAGCGTATCCTACTGAACTACCAGAAATAGTTGAAGTATCTCCTGCGCCACCAGCACCTCCATCACTAGGATTGCCACCAGCAGCAGTAGCGGAAGTTCCAGTTGCGGTTGCACCACCTCCACCTCCACCAGAACCGTAAGTTGATGAACCACCACCTCCAGCACCACCATCATTTCCTGTTCCTGTAGTTGTGGGGTCACCGCCAGTAGAAGTTCCTGCAGCAGCAGAACCACCTGCGGCTCTAGTATTAGCCCAACCATTACCTCCACCACCAGAAGCACCTGATTTACCGTCGATGTTAGAGCTATCAGTTGGCCCTCCACCTCCTGCACCACCTCCAGTGGCAATCATTACTGAGCCAATAGAAGACGTATTTCCATTAGATCCACCAGAGGAACCTTCATTACCACCAGGACCACCACCACCTACTGTAATAGTGTATTCTGTTCCTGTAGTAAGAGTTTGAGTAGCGTTTTCTACAAAACGGCCACCGCCACCACCACCACCGCCATGGTTACCTCCACCTCCGCCACCTCCTCCTACTGCTAATGTATTAAAATCGTGAGTTGCCATGTTATTTACTTGTCTCTACCCAATCAAGTACTTGGGAATCCCACACAAGAGGAGTATTTTCAGTATAAGTATAATTTATTTTTACTTGGTTTTCTGGTACATAGGTTTTCATATCTTCACTCCAAATCCAGTCAGTATGTGGTGCTTCTGGGCGGAAGTCACCTCGTTGTCGGTTGTACTTCATACCAATACCTGCGTAGCCTGGCTGGCCTTTGACTGTCTCTACAAAACTAGCTGGGTCACCTAATGCACCTGAGTTAATAAAATCCTGGTCGGCTACTACAACCTGAATTACATTATCATTTTGGTCTAATTGAGCGAAGTAAGCCATATTAAGTAATTATATCACTTTAACATCTTTCCAATTGGTCCCATCCCAGTGTCTCACTGGTCTTCTCACCCAATCAGTCCCGTTATACCAATAGACTGGTCTACCTACATCAGTAGGAGCAGCTGCACTTGGGGATGAAGATGGTGATGCTGATGGTGATCCAGATGGAGACGCAGACGGTGAAGGGGTCGCACTCGGAGAACTACTCGGAGAACTACTCGGAGAAGTGCTTGGACTGGCTGATGGGGAACTACTAGGACTTGATGATGGAGAACTACTTGGACTCGCACTCGGACTTGCAGAAGGGCTACTTGAAGGTGAGGCAGATGGTGATGCTGACGGTGAGGCCGAAGGACTTGGGGTCGCACTCGGACTAGCTGACGGAGACGATGAAGGACTGCTGGAAGGTGAGGCAGACGGACTCGGAGTAGCTGACGGGGAAGACGAAGGAGACGCACTAGGAGACGCGGAAGGGGACGCACTAGGGCTAGGAGTGGCAGACGGTGATGCGCTCGGGGAAGTACTTGGAGATGCCGATGGGGAAGACCCTCCCGCAGATGGGGAACTACTCGGTGAAGTAGAGGGGGAGGCTGAAGGTGAGGCACTCGGGGATGGAGTCGCAGATGGGCTAGAAGATGGGGAAGTGCTTGGACTAGCACTAGGGCTACTACTTGGGCTGGCTGACGGGCTGGCAGATGGACTAGGAGTTGCGCTTGGACTTGAAGACGGTGAAGTACTTGGAGATGCTGAAGGACTGGCACTCGGTGAGGCACTCGGACTAGCTGACGGTGATGGAGTCGCAGACGGACTACTGGATGGGGAACTGGAAGGGGAAGCACTAGGTGACGCACTCGGCGACGCAGATGGACTAGCACTTGGTGAAGAACTTGGACTCGCACTTGGACTCGCACTTGGACTCGGAGTCGCACTAGGACTCGCAGATGGTGAGGCACTTGGTGATGCCGAAGGACTTGCACTTGGAGAGGCAGAGGGGCTTGCTGAAGGAGAGGCTGATGGACTTGGGGTAGCACTAGGACTGGCACTAGGACTACTTGATGGTGACGCACTAGGACTTGCACTCGGACTGGCACTTGGTGAGGCAGATGGTGAACTACTTGGAGAGGCACTAGGAGACGCTGAAGGACTTGGAGTTGCTGATGGAGATGATGATGGACTTGAACTAGGGCTACTGCTAGGGGAGGCACTTGGACTCGCAGAGGGACTAGCTGAAGGGGAAGAACTTGGTGAAGCCGAAGGTGAGGCAGAAGGGCTTGGAGTAGCCGATGGTGAAGCAGATGGAGAAGTACTAGGACTGGCACTAGGGGAACTAGAAGGAGATGCACTAGGAGACGCTGATGGGCTTGGAGTAGCTGACGGTGAGGCACTTGGGGAAGTAGATGGTGACGCACTTGGACTAGTGGAAGGACTAGCAGATGGAGAAGCAGAGGCTGAAGATGCACCACCCGCAGGTATTTCTACAACGATAAGATATCCTCTTTCCATCCAGCCATCCTGTGAGGTGCTAGTACTACTTGACGAGCCTTGTACTTTAAATGTAGACGATCCACTACTTAAACTACCCCCCCATGGCAGAAACTTAACCTGATACTCTCCACCGTCTTTATCACGTTCATCTAAATAAAAGGCTTCATTTAATTCCCCGTCTACGTTTATTCTAAATCTACCAGCTTCAAAGGAGTTTTCATTAGCTGTTTGCAATCCTGCAATTGCAAAGTGGTTTGCTGCATTTACGGTCTGAGTAATTGAAAGAGTACTGTCGCTCCAGCCTGTACCAGTAAAACTCTCAGCGGTAGATATTGAGTCGGTATAGACGTTCTCAAAGTCCCCAAAAGGAATAGCAATAATACAGGCATCATCTAGGTAGGCTTCATCAGTATCCGCTTGGCCCTGTATTTCAATAGCAAAAGTGTGTGAAGATGTCTCTATCGTGTCAAAACATGCACCACCCTCACCAGTGTACTGACCATCATTCCCCCCGACGGCCATCTCAGTATGGCCCTCTAAGGCATACTCCACTGAGTCTGTAGTATTTCTAAACCGCACTCTACCCGATGCACCAACACTTTCATCTTCGTGCATCACTCGTCCATTCCAGATGATTAGGTACTGTTGTTCACTAGCTGGTGTAAAAGTTAAGGTCATCCCTGTTTGCCATGTAGTATTTGCCCCTGTACCTGTAGGGGTAGAGATTTCTGCGTATTCAGCATTGGCACTTTCTTCAATAACAACTATCTGTGCGTTACGTGCCTCTGCCGCATCGGTAGTGGTGCCATCACCACGAAAATCAATAGAGATGGTATGGCTGGTATTATCTAGTGAGATACGTCTAGCCCAGTTATGGGTATAGCCGTGTAGATTAGTGTTAATATCACTAATACGAACACTACCCGTAGTAAACTGATCTACACCGTCTACCTCAAACGTAACCCCCGTATATGTATCAGGCGCACCAGTGGTTACACTCGTATTCACCATCGCAAATACAAAGAAGTTTTTAGTACCAGACTCCCCGCTACGATCAACGGTCAACGAGTAATATTCTGTATCTGTAGCAGACGTTGTTGTTTGTGTTGTTACTTTTCTACCAGAAAAAAACTCCATATTACTTTAATGAATCTATGTACCCCGCTTCTTCATATACTTCTACTTCATTAGTACCGTTTATCAGGTCCTTTCTCATTAACAACTTATACAAGCAGTACTCAAGTATTTGCTGATCGTTATACCCTTCAGCGGTAAATGAGTCATAGATCTTTTGCCATAAGGTTTGGCCAGCTATACCATTTCTAGTAATGGTAGTAGTCTCACCGTAATACCACTTGATAATGTCATCAATATTGTTTTTGTTGCCCAAATACCCTAGCTCATCTAAAAGCACCCTTAATTCCTGCCTTAGTTGTGGTACGGTTAAGGCCATAAGGCAATTCTTAATTTAGTGGCAGAATAAAACTCCATTCTTAGTATTTTACCATTACATCATTGACAGTTCCCCAAGGCTCTAGCCTCATCGTTTTTTTTCTTCCCCGCCTTGGACCAGTAAAATTATTGCCGTGACGAACGTCGATGTTGGGTATCTTGGTTGTAAAATCTTTGGCCTCATAGCCAATCAAGTAGTCTTTAATACGGTTATGAAGTTGGGTAAACTTTGAACCTTTAGTCAGACGAAGAGCCTTCTCCCCGACAGTACCTGGTTCTCCCACAGGACGGTTACCCCTGACTTGAGGCCAGAGGGGATCACCCACTACCGCAATCTGTACCTCAGTTACCTCTCGCAACTTTTCAGTTGGGCAGATCAGTTGGGATTGGACTCTTCGTTGGGGCCAATACGTGAACGTTCCATCCATGTGCGGGTGGTTAGGGTTATGGTACTGAAGTAGCCAACTGTTTTGGTTGTAGTAGAAGTAATCATCAGGGGGAATGAAATCAAAATGTTCTTTGCTGTAGATGCAGTCATGTTCAGCAATCGCTACAAACTTGGTAGTAATCTGCTCTAACCCTTTAGCGATTTGTTTGTACATATTTAGCCCAGAAATCTCTAATGCTGGGTCTTGGTGCATGTACACGATTTCTTTGCCGTCAGAGGCAATTTTGAGCCAATGAAGGCATGTTTTTTTGACCACTGGGTCTATTTCAGTCCCCAGATAGAGTATTGTGGTTTGGTGAGACATATTTATTTTGGACTGTTATTGGAGAGAGAGGGATAATATCTGCCCCGAGGTACTGAAGTATCTTGTCGTAACCCTCTTGTACGATATCTTCGTACCAGATATTAAGAAAATGAGAGTACTTTGGTTGCAGATATTTTCGTAAGTACTCGCAATGAGTGTGAGCAATCTGCAACGCCTCTTCAGGATCGTACCCTTCAGTTATTGGTGGGTGTTCTTTAAAGTAATGTATGGGGGCTTCTTTACCTCGAGTGTTACAAATAGCATGGGACTTTGCAGCGTCAATAGGGTTGCGAAGCAGATGAATTATTTTCTTAGCGTAGGGGCTACCTTGCCAGTAGGTTTTTATGTAACCATTGAACTGGCTTTCTTTATCGGGCATTAACCACTCTCGTTTACTCATTCTTTCTCCTTGGCACGTAATTTGTGGATGGGAGTTTAGTGCTGAAGCCACCATGTGGGTACCACAACGAGAGGAAGAGTAGATGCAAAAATCATAAACCATATTTAGGTATGATTACCTCTCGGTAATAATCCCCCCACATTTTCAAGGCATAATCCCAAGAGGCACGGGAAAGTTTATTAGCGTAGTTGTGGGTACGATTAAAGTTTCGTTCTTTGTGAGCGTACCAAGTGTTTTGATTTAACATTAACTCCCCTCCAGCTTTCCAAGTCTTCATGGTCATTTCAGTAGAATCTTGATAGAGGGTTCCGTACCCTTCTTCTTGAAGTTCGCCAATAACGTTATCCCACCAGTCATGGGGCATAACCCACACTGATCCTTGCATTGCAGTTTTAGGTTTTAACGGTTGATCATCGTCTGCTTCACGCCACGGCAAGGAAGCAAATTTATGGTGGCGTTCACTAATTATTAACCGCTCCATCATTATTGGTTCCTTATCCATTACTTCCCATTTTTTAGGGTCAAGGAAGTATCGCTTGGTATCTACAATCCAATTAGGTTGGATCGTTTCTAGGATAATGCGGTCAAACCCTTGGCCGAATATACAATGTGCATCGGTACGCATTAGGTACTTACCTTGGGCAGCTCTCACCCCTGCATTAATCGCCCCCCTCATACCTACTTGCTTGGGTAAAAGTACGGGTTTAACTCTGGGGTCAGTAAACTCCTCCGTTGGGAGGCACCCATCGAACACAGGAATAACTTCAACGTTGGTTTCAAACTTATTCAGAATATCTGTAACAGTCGGGTAGATGTAGGGATCTTTAAAGACTGGAGATATTACTGATATATCGATCATACTCTGAGTAGCCAGCCACCATTAGTGACCCCGTAGAGAAACTCTTTATGAAGGTCAACCTTTTTGAAGGCTTTGGTGTTAGAGAGGTACCAATCACGAGCTTCACCTGGGCCGTACAAGCCTCGGTCTACATAGCAATCTTCAAGGACAAAGTATTGGCCAGGCGTGGTTAGCTTGGCATAGTGGTGAAGTTCCCACTTTACTTGTTTGCGGTGATGGTTTCCATCGACTACAAACATAGTCTTTTTGTCTTTGACTAGCTCTTTAACTTGGTTGACTATATCCTCACTAATCGAATCACCAATTAGGTACGTAATACGAGGGTCTTTATTTTCGACCTCATCAACCACGTTAATAGTGACCACCTTACCTCCCCACTCATCCATTTGATCTTGAAACCATAGCGTCGCGCCACCGAAGCGAGTTCCTATCTCAACTAATACTTCAGGCTTTTTCTCCCATAAGACATGGTGATACATCCATAAATCATTTGGGAACTTCTGTATTTTTATACCCTTGTACTTCGGGTAGTGCATCCTACGATGAATATGCTTATAGAGATGACTCCACATCTCACTATGTTCTGGTATTTCCATATAATCTTCCCACCCTGGAGGGGCGAATTTATCTAATAACCAACTGAATTTACGTTTTTGTTTGGGCCATTTGTTCTGTAGCCAGATACTTTCTGCATGTAGCCTGGCCTTGTTGATGTCACTTTGTTTTATTTTATAAGGGAAGCCTGGACCACTCCCGCCACGAAACCAGTGAGAGAACCAAGTTTTCTTATTGACTACTAGTCTACCACCTGAGAGCCACGCTTTACATGCCCACTCAATACCTTCTGATCCCCAACCTCCATGACCTTCATCACACCCCCCTAAATCCCAGAAGGTCTTCAGGGACATATACCGACATGGACCCATACACCCCATCGTATCGTCAATAAGTTCTGGTCTACGGTGCATTTCTTTAAATTGATCCCCTCCATAATACAAAGATCGTAACTCACCATCTTTCCACCCAATATACATGTAGTCAGTTTTCTTATGGAGTTTTGGCTTCCACGTCTCTATATCAAGGTTATACATTCTAGGGATGACTACCCACCCTTCCTCATAGTCGGCAGCTAGTTTCACGTCAAACCCTTTATCGACGGCACAGTGAGCATCTAATTTCATTACATACTTTCCCTTGGCTTTTTTCGCCAAGAAGTTAATGGCCTGACGTTGGCCCATTCCCTTCTCATCGTGAAAAAAAATAACCCGATCGTCACCGATTTCAATTGGTGGATCAGGTAGGTATCCGTCTAGCATGACTAACACTTCAATTTTGCCTTCAGCATTAGCTAAGACATCACGAATCGTCTGTTCGAGATACTTCTCGTTTTTAGCGGGTATGAGTACACTCAGCATGTTAATCCACTAGAATTGCAGACAAAGATATGTCCGCAAATGTGACGTTCCTGTTAGTCCCAGAATCAGTTAACGCCCACAATTCAATCGTATCATTAGCGGTTAAATTAACCAACCCAGAAATAGTGATTGCTCCGATGTCTGTCCCAGATGCAAGTGTTCTATCAGCATGTACATTTTGAAATTCAGTAGCTCCATTATTTTTCCAGATACTTATAGAAACTCCGTGGGAAGCTCCCGCATTATTCTGAAGAGACATAGAACAGGTAACTTCATAGACACCAGTAGTACCAATCGTTATATGGTCATTAGTATGGTCGGGAGTTGAATCAGTAGATTGGCCATTAGTATCAAAATCAGTTATTTGTACTTTTGCAGCTGAGTTTAACGTTACTGGAGTTGTATTGTTATACACCGATATTTCGGCGTAAGAGGCGATAACAGCATCCGTATCTATCCAGATATCCCCCTGTTTCTGCCCAGTTGGTTCTTCAGCTTGTACATAAATAAATGGGGTTCTCCCTGCGTCACTGGTACCACTTACCTTGAGGTCAACATCTGCTCGGATACCCATTGCTAACTTCCTAAAGTCAGGCATCCCCAAGGTGTTGATGTTGTGTTCAAATAGTTCAGCAAAGAGATTGCGGGACCAATCCTCTATCTTCTGCATATCGACTGGATCTGGAATCTTGATGGAATCAATTCGTTCTTCTAGGTAGGCAACCGTAGTCTCTGGAATGTCCTCGCCATCACGCCCATCTCTCCCGTCCCGTCCATCTTTCCCTTTGGGTCCACGGTCACCTTTATCACCTTTCGGTCCACGATCACCCTTGTCTCCTTTCTCTCCTCGATCACCTTGCGGACCACGTTCCCCAACTTGTCCTTTAATTTCAAGGACTTTATCAACAACAGCTTTCAGTTCATCCGCAGTTTTTACTTTGGTTTGTTTTCTTTCGGCTGCGAAGTCTGCTTTGGCAGCTCGGTATTCTTCTAAGGTAAAACCTTTTTTTGCCAAGGTCGCTTCCCGTACCCGATTAATTAATTCGTCATACTGAGGAGATGTGATGTCAATTCCATCAATTAAAGCCTGTTCTTGGATTTTGGCAAAAACAGTTTTAAGCAGACGCATTACTTTCTTGAGTTCTGCTGTTGTCATATATGAATTATATCATCTGATTTCTAAGTACTTTTTGTACACCGCTTTGGTTATGAGTTTACCTTCTTTTAATTCACTAAGTTTTTTGCTTAGTTCTTCACCTTCCAAACCAACAGTTAGTTCAACTACCATCGTTGCCCTCGCTACTTCTTTAGATTTTTCTACGATTTTATCTATTGCTTTTGCTCTATCACTATCGTCTGCATTAGCATACGCTTCATTGGCAATTAACGCCGTTACTTTTTGATCAATTAACGTGCCTGTAATTTGCCACAACCGTGTATTTTCAGGAGCTGATAACACTTCATACCCATTTTTATTTCCTAATGCAGTTGGTGATACTCGGAACCCTTCATCATGGAGTCGTCTAAATTCTATGGTGACAGGAGTTTCCATTGTCTTAGAAGGTCGAGTAGGATCAAACATTACTTCTACCACATTACCAGCCCTCTCTACTGGGTAGCCAAGGATGTTGACTCTAGGTTCAAGATTTTTTCTTAGACCTGGGATTCTACTCTTGACTCTGGTTCCAATAGTTTCGATCAAAGAAGGAGCTGACGTTCTTCTTTCTTCAGGATCAGTTGCCCTTGCTACATCTGAAATGATAGTTGGGACAAAGGAGGCAATCAAACCTGGGAGATAACTTTTTGCGTAACGTTCTGGGTTAGAAATTGCATTGATAGCATCTTCGAGTCCAGTAAGGAAAGGGAGTTCAAGAAATGCTTTCCCTGCTGTTGCAAATGCCTTAACTGCTGCATCAGTTGGTCCCCCTTCAGTTTCTAATGCTTGCTGGAGCAACCCTCCTGCTTGAACCACCACCCCAGCTGGACCAAGCACTAACGGACTACGCCATTTATCATCAACAAGAATATATCCATTTTTAACTCCCTCAGCTTCTTGTAACTTTTGTTCTTTCTCATCACCCACTGGGTAGGCTGGAGCTACGCGGTCATTTTTAGCCAGCTCCATACCGATGGTAAGAAGGGCAGTACCAGACAAACCCCTACCTAGACCTTGTGAAAAATCACGTTGGTTAAATCTACCCTTACCAATATTCCTGATGATAGACGCTGCTGCGCCTACTGGTGAATACGCTATCGCTTGCATAGCAACCGCAGATGGGGTTCTCCCGAACGGGATGATAAATTCTCCTACACCTCCAAACCAAGTCTGTACTTGACGAGCAGCTCGCCCTGCTGCGGTGTCATTAATAAAGACCGCTGTAGCAGCATCCGAAACTCCTGCCCGCAACATATCTTCAGTAGGATTTTCAGCTAGTTTATAGGCTTCTTCCACCATTTGTTTACCCTTGAGTCCTTTGTTTTTAGCAACTGCCAGTGACTGATCCATTAAAGACCGAGCTAATGTAGCGTAATAGAAAGGTTGGTCACCGACAGCTAAAGCTCGAAAGACTGTATCGGTGTACACTTGAAATACTTTTGCAACCTTACCTTTACCAAAGTTAACTCGTTTGTAATCAATTTTGGCTCCAACATTTCTTTCATCAAAACCAGTCGCAAAGTAACGAACCCCCTTTATTGATCCCTCTTTGATTCCATCAAACGCTCTACGCACAGTGAGAGTTTTCGTTCTTTCCCCTGTAAATAATGCAGCTGCACTGTCAACGACGGCTGCGGGGGCATCCTTGGCAATTTCTGAGGCAAAGTGTGTAAGGTTTGAAAACAAGTTAAGTCCAGAAGTTTTGATACCTGTGAGTAACCCTGCTTTCCAAGTAGCAACTGCTTTTTTTATAAAGGGGGTAGGAACTAAATCAGAAATGTAATCTTGCAGTTTCTGCCAACGCTTGGCTTTGTCTAAACCATCAGGTAATGCCAAGATCTCTTTTGATTGATTTAAGATGTAGGCTGATTGTTCCCCTGTGAGTTCTGGAATTTTTCTGCCAGGATTTTTAATATTAAATTTTTGGATCTCTTTGGCAGCAAAACGTAACTGTCCCTCTGGGGTTAACCGCCCTAGGATAGATGCAGCTTGGATTGTTCTACCCACTTCAGTTAACCGAGTAGCTAAGTCATTAGCAATAGTAGCTACTTTGTCTTCTAATGAAGCCCTGCGTAACAGATCAGTTTCTGCTGCAATATCATCTCCTAATTTTTTAATAAGTTCTGATCCTAAAGCTACAGTTCGGTCACTTAATGGTTCTTCTCGTACTATTCTCTCCGCTTCAAAAGCGTTTTCACTAACTAAATTCCTAGCCTTAATTGCAAGAGGATTAGTAGCTCTGGGGACATATTGACCACCCAACTTCTCAGCGGTGGGGACCACTTTTCTAGCTGAGGTAACGTACCCTCGTTCTCTGGTAAGACGGGTACTAATACTGTCACTTATTTTTTTAGCAGCTTGTTTACTAACTGGGGATTCTTTGATTGCTAAGTTAATTACTTTAGCAATCGTATTGGGGTCACTAATCTTAGTTAACCGTGGCGCAAATTTATTGACCACTCCTTCTGAGAGGTCTAAGCCAGACTCTCGTAAAAACACTTTCACTGCATCTTCTGACGTTTCCTTGGAAATTCGATTGATTAGTGCTTTTCCTGTTCTCCTAAACACAGCCCCTGTTCTACCAACAACTCCAAAAGGATCTACTGGAGTTTGACTAAGAAATTGCTCAAGCGTTGCAGCTCCTGGACCCATAGCCCCGATTCTACGATCAATTTCTTGACCAAGCTCAGGCGTAAAGCGCAAAGATTGCTGCGCCTCCTGTTGCATCCTTTCAAACTCTTCAGCTCTGGAAGGCAATAAAAATCGTCTAGTAGCTCCAGCTGCTGACGATATGGTTCCAGGAATTTCACGTAATACATCCCTAGTTCTTACATCAGGAGTAGGTTCAAAAAAGTTTTTTACATAGTCTGAAACAGCCATTATAGTTCATCAAAACCTGGTAATTCACTTCCCCCTCCAGTTGTGGCAGGAGCAGTACCACCTTGCATTACTTGATCTCTATACTTAATCCATTCTTCCTTTACGACTGAAGGTAAAATGCTTTGCTTCCAAGCGTCTTGTAAATATTCTACGTACCACTCTGGCGGTTCATCTGAGCCAAATCCTTGAGCGTATAATTCATCTCTTACTTTTGCAGCTTCAGTTGGGGTTAACGCAGTCAGAGAAGTAAAGCCGTCTAAGACTTGTTGAGTCCTACTAGAAAGAGTGAACCCACCACCTGCACCACCCGACCCACCAGCTACTTGTGGTGGAACTAACCCTGCTTTACGGTACGCTTCATCTAGCGAGTCATTGTAAATATCAATCCCTGCACTTGGGTATTCCAACATTAAATTGCCAATTGCCTCCTTATCAGCTCGGTCTTGCTCGTATTCAATTTGAGCCAAGGCCATTGACGCATTGTAGGCTTCTGTGTAAATAGATTGAATCCGACTAAAGTTGTCTTCATTCTCTTGAGCAACCAGCGCATACATATCGTACTGGAACTTTGTCTCAGCTGTCGCATCATCTACCGCTTGGTTAATGTACTTCTGAGCTTCAGCAAAATTACCCTGTTGTGCTTGTAGGATTGCTGCTTTGGCATTGATCTCAGCTGACAGACGATTGAGTTTAGGCGCAGCATTTCTTTCAATCTGAGCTACCTGATTATTTATGAAATTGTTACTCGCTAGTTTGTCTTGGGTCTGAGCAATTTGCTGGTCTTTTGCTTCCACCGTTCGGTTGTATTCATTAGAGAGAGATTCAATCTCCTTAAACCCTCTTTCCTGAGCAGCATAATATTCACCAAAATCAAATCCTGAATCTGCTATCGCTTGCTCTCTCGCTTCAGCGGGGCTAGTGACATTAGCAAGGAAACTTTGCAATAAACCAGATTTTTCTTCCTGTCGGGTTTGTTCTGCTGCTAACTTTTGATTATAGAAATCTTGGGCAACCGCTGCTTGACCCTGTAATCCTGCCGTTCCCGCAGTCGCAAAGGAAATATCTCCAGAAGGTGGAGTAATAGAAGGAATGTTGGTCGGTTGGTAGAACGGACTGACCTGACCAATATTTGTTGGCGCAGTCGTTCTCGGTAGAGAGGCTTGGTATTGCCTCCGTACTTCATCCCGTATAAAAGGCTGACTGGCTATCTCTTGCATCCGTTGTTGATCGGGAGCTGGGGTAGTAGGATCATAGGCTGAACCAAGTAATGCTTTTGCTCTCGCCACTGTGTCTTCTACTGTTTCTTGTCCCGCAGATGTTCGGGTAGTTGTGCCACTAGTAGCATCCCTAGCAGCGTAAGCTGCTTCTAAAGAAGGATATTCTTGACCATTATATCGAATAACCCGAGTCTTAGATCCACCACTAGAAGTTTGGGTAGAACCAGAAGTTGAACCTGTGTTAGACGTGGTTGTCTTTAAAGAACCGCCACCATCTACGGCGTAACCCTGACCAACAAGTCTTTTGTAAGTATCTGAACCTACAGTCACTCGTCTAAAGGACCCATCTTTAATTAAATTAACCTTGGCCATATAATTTAATTATAACATTAGAACACAGTGACAATTATTTTACCGTCTCCACCTGCACCTGAAACCTTCGCTGAAGCACCTGTGCCACCACCTCCACCACTTGGGAAAAATCCATCTTGACCTACATCACTTATACTCCCTGTACCCCCATTACCTCCAAATGTAGAAACGCCACCATTACCACCGCTTCCACCGCCACCACCTCCGCCGTACAAAGAAGTTCCTCCTGCTGCGGTTGCACCACCACCACCACCGCCACCATAAGCAGAACCGCCACCAACGAAAGTATTATCACCCCCACCGCCTCCGCCAAAATTAGAGTCCCCACCTGCTGCGCCATTTCCACCATCTCCGCCACTTGGACCGCCACCATTTCCTCCTGTGGCTCCTCCTGCTGAACCTGCTGAACTACTACCTCCACCGCCACCACCTCCCCCTGATGAAGTAGTTGTTCCTGCACCACCACCATACGCAGTTGCATAAGAACCAAAGGTAGTGGTTCCCCCAACATTCCCATTTCCATTTGTTACAGCTACTCCACCACTTCCTATAGTGATAGTTTCAGTTGCTCCTAAATCAGTTAGGGTTAGCCATGTCTCAACATACGCTCCTCCCCCACCTCCTGTCCCATCTCCTCCTGAAGCACCTGAACCCCCACCTCCCCATAGTTGAATAAAAACAGCCCCGCCACTAGAAGGTTTTGTCCACGTTCCATCAGCGGTAAACGTTTGGACATCAGGAATGTTTCTGATTTCTAAAGAGGCAAATTCAGCGTTACCATTGGAGTCAATTTTCCAACCCGTAGAACCTTCAATATAGTTTGTTGATTGAAGTGGTCGGTTCATGGCTGAAAGACCAGAACCACGAGAAATAAGATTATTGTTTACATCAATAACCTCATCCCACGTTGCTTCTTCAATTGGATTGATGTCGTCTAAGTCTCGGTCATCATCATCATCGTAAACAACATTAATGTTCTGAATCGCCATACACCTTAATTGATTTAATCCTTACTGGGACAGTGGTAGATCCATTAGCATAATCGACCTCTATGCGGAAATCACACGTCAACTTCTTAATGGGGTACCTGGCACAATTGGCTGCTCCTAATTTAGCAAATGATATTTTGTCAGAATATAACGCTTGTCCTTTACTGTCCCGCAATACCCAATCAACAACTGCCCCAGAAGTTAGTTTTTCAAACGTAAACACAACATTGTCAATCATTGAAAGAGTTGACTCACCTGAGACATCATACGTTATGGAGTACCACCGTGAGTCAGTGTCATACCCACTAGTATTAAACTTAGCCAACTGGTAGTCAGTGCCAGAATTAGTAGCAACCAACGGCAATCCAAATGGATTGGCCATTCCCCCAACTGTTCCATTAAGCCCACAATCAGCGTAGTCAAAGAATCTTACTGGCAAATCAGGATGGCCAGACCCAAACGCGTAAATTGCATCCAGACTAATAAAGAGAATAAAATCTTTATAGTCTGTTAACTGATAGTATTGAGGTAAATTAGACACCCCAGCTTGCGCAACTGGAAAGATAGATGACCCACTAATGTAGGCCATGAAGTACTTTGCGATGGCTGAATCTAAATAAGCAAAAAATACTACTCCATTCTTGACTATTGACCCCCCGACTCGGCCAGGTATAGGAGTCTCTGACTCCCAAGAATTAGTAGTTCCATCCCAAATGTACAGAGCTGATAAATTTCTGTTGTTCCCCGAAAGATTTGTTTTGTTGGCAAAAACCCACAAGCGATCCGTATTCCAAGCGATACTCTGCACTTCGGTACCAGCTGGTAAATCCAAGGCTTGTGGAATAAACGTGGTCCCATCATACGATGCTACATACCGCCCATTAGCAATGTACATAACATCGTTCCCTCCCACAATCATTTGGTGGGGCGCATCTTGTAGAGCAGCTGCCCCACTAGGCACCGTTGATCCCCAATCATCATCAAAGGTACTGGAGAGATCATACTTACCAATATCACCAGCTGAACCAGAATGATTATAGGAGTAGTAGAGATTACCACCATACTCCACCACATCTTCTCCATCTTCATTAGTCACCGCAGCTTTATCAATCGTATGTGGCCAACTCCCAGCGTTGGTCACCGCAGTAGAAGTAATTTGGTGGAGGAGGTTGTCACCAATTCCATAGGTAGTATCTGACGTTACTGGTTGTTCCAAAATAGAGCGGATTAGTTTGGTGACCGCTCCATCCTCGTCACCATTGGTAAGGACAGTTAACGCAGGACCAGCTTGCATGTAGCCAGGGTTCGTTAAATCCATCGCTTCCATTTTGGCAGCTTGGTTGGTATTACCGTAGGAAGGGTAGTCTTCGTTTTGGTAATTTGGAGCCAGTCCCCCTAAAAAGTTGTCTATTTTAACTGACCATTTAGCCATAATTATGTGTAGTTACGCCCAGGCTCACGTATAATTTCTCCACTTCTTTCTGCCTCCTGGTTTTACTTTTGTTTTTATCTCTGGAGCCCGCTTGGAATAGAACCTGGTCATACCTTGTTCTAACCTATCTTTTTGCACAATCAGAAACTGTCTTTGACGATCATCTTGAGTGAAATCAATGGCAGCTGCGTATGACAAAATACGATGGTACGGGGTAGCAAACCCTGGTGTAGTAGTGGTTGCTGTTACCGCTAATCCAGTAACGTCTCGATCCATGTAAAGCTGGAGCCCAGCTGCTAACGTTACATACCCAGACGCTGGGGCTGGGTAAAGAAGAATTGAACGACCAATCAAACGATAGTAAAGAGGAGTTCCAGCTTGACCCCCTAAAAATTCAGGTAGCCCAGTAGTGACCTCTTGTTCATCAAGAGGATTCAGTTTTATGTAATTACCAGCACTGTCTAATACTTCTAAGCGGTTGACTCTTTGGGCGGTTGAAGGTAACCGATAATCATTTTGATTATTTATTAAATCGGTGGTTGCCCTCGGTAAATTAGCTGCATTGGAATCATCGTATCGCCACCCACCATCACTTTCCCAAATCAAACGAGCCACATCTTGATACGCGATGTTCATGTTTCTTCGCTTGTCAGCGACTGGGTATGAAGCAGACGTAGAACCGCACAAAAAGTCTACATCATTATCTAACTCGGATACTGTCATGTGATAATTATATCACGTGCTTTTTGGCGATGACTCTCACTAAATGAGGGTCTTCTCCTTGATACGGGGAAAGCCCCTTTCTTTCTATAAAACGGATTACTTCAAATCCATGATCGTCTAAGTCCCGAGCTAACTTTTTGGTATCCACTAACCACCGCTTGTGCGCCCCATGAGTATTTTTTGGTTTATCTTTAGTCGTCCTGGCTTCAATAAAGAGCATGTTCTTGGTCCACTCCAATATCTTCTGTTGTGTCTCTGGGGGAACTGCGTGCCAAAAGAAACGAGCATACACATTGTCAGGAGCCTCATTTTCCTCCATGTATTTTTCCACGTCTTGTTTAATGATGAACTCAGCTTCATATGAAGCATCTACTCCATGAGCGGGGATTCCATTCTTTTTGAAGAGATATAAATCTCTCCCATCCCCACACCCCAAATCAACAGTGGGGCCTTGTATATGGTGGAGACAGTATAAAGCAAATGAACTTGGGTCAGTAAAGTGGTGGTGCTTATAATTCTCCTCCCAAAATTTCTTGTTTTTTAGACGGGTGGGTTTCGAGGTACTGCTTCGCGTGTTTCCCTTTGATCGGCTTGCGCCAGTCTTTGCCGTAGACATATTCTAAGTATTCTTTAATTGGATGGGGAGTAATAAATGTCTCCCCCTTAAATGTAATTTTGCCAGGTTTGTCAAAAAACTTGGCAGGACATGATATTAATGGCCACCCTTTGTATTTAGGAATACACACCATATCCCTGTCGTGTATATCACACGGTTCTTCCTTGAAGAAAAACAACGTGGTTCTAATACGTTTTTGGCAGACAATAATGCCACTTTCCCCATCCCCGTTATACCCCATTTCAGCTGGCTCCATGCGGTCATACACTCGAAACGAGATCGGTTGGCCAGTAAAGCCCAGATCATACAGTTTCCACCCAATCGCCTTTCTGGTTTTGTGATCAATTGGTTCTGTAATACACAGATCAATATCATCATCGTAAGGAATAAAATCCCCATCTCGATAAATACCGAGTAAAGCTCCATACGTGAGAAATATTGGGACTCCAAAGTGGTCAAACACTTTCTTTATTTCAAACATATCTGCCTTGGCAGCTTCTGATGTTATTTCTTCTGGAAGAGGTTCCATTGTAAAGTTGTATCTTCTTTAATGTCTTGTAACGCTTTGCGACCAAGTAGTTTGAGATAATCTCGAGGAGCAATACCTGTTCCTGGGCGTTTATAGGTTAACATTTCCATCGTTACTTCGTCTCCTTTTTTAATGTCAAAAGCTGACACAATGCTTCTTTTGTCGTACTTTCTGGTTTCTTTTTCAGACGGGAAAACTGATCGGAAATTATGTCCTTTTAGCTCTTCGATTTTTCTGACTGTATCAACGATATCTTTTAATTCAACTGGGTCAACACTCAGCCAATGATCTGCCGATTCCCCTAACGTCTTATCGACGGTGTAGTGCTTCTCAATGACTACCGCCCCTACCGCACTAGCTACAACAGTTGGGAACACTCCTAATGTGTGGTCAGAGATTCCAATTGGATGCCAAGGAAACTCTTTTTTTAACGTTTGGATTACATTAAGGTTTGCATCACTATCTTTTGTTGGGTAACAAAGATTACAATGGAGAATAACAATTTGGTCATTACCTGCCCGTTCTATTGTTCTCACCGCCTCTTTAATCTCACCTAGTTCTGATGCCCCAGTGGAAAGGATGATTGGTTTCCCAAAACGAGCCACGTATTCCAAGAAGGGTAAGGTACTCATGTCTGAGGAGGCGATTTTAAACGCCTTCATTCCCATGTCATTCAGCTTTTTAGCTGCTTCAAATGAAAAAGGAGTAGACAAAAACTCTATTCCCAACTCTTCACAATATTTTATTAATTCTGGGTATGCCTCATACGGTAATCCTTTCAATGCTTTGTAGGCATCGTATTGTGTTTCATGTTGTTTATCACCCTCCCATTCCCAAAACTTTGGAGTTCCTTTTACCACTAACTCATCTGCGGTATAGGTCTGGAACTTAATTGCATCAGCACCCGCTTCAGCGGCTTTTCTAATTCCTTCTTTAGCCCGCTCAATTGAACCGTTATGATTCACCCCAAACTCAGCTATCACATAGGTTTTTTCACCTATTGTTTTATTTCCTATTTTCATCAACAAATGATTCCCACCGTTTACGTTCTTCTTCATCATTAGTCATGTTTGTATCGTGTTGACGATACCGATAAAGAGGAAGGGGGAGGTGGTACCCATTAAAGTTTTTAATGTACCGTTTGAGTAGATCGTAGTCTTCAGCATTTCTGAGTTTCTCATCATACAGGCCAATGGCCTCCAGATAGCTCTTGCGGAACATGATACCAGCACCATGTCTATACAACAAGTCAAGGGTATTGAGATTCCCCCGACCAATTACGTGTTCTTTATCATTCACTTTAAGGTGATCTGTGTAGACAAACCCAATATCTTTATTCCACTCTAAGATTTGGGACAAAAACAAAAAGGTATTCTGGTTCACATAATCATCTGAATCGACCCGAATAATGTATTCACCTGTCGCTTTGCGTATACCCTCGTTACTGGCAGCTGCCACCCCCACGTTCTTTGGTAACAACACTGGTACTACTGGCATCGTTTGAATAACTGCCCGACTATCATCGGTTGAACAATCATCAACAACTATAACTTCAACATCTTTGAGAGACTGATTTAGGCAGCTGCGAATGGCTCTACCCAAATACATTCCATTGTTGTAATTTGTAATTATGACTGAGACTGACATAGAGCTTGATCGTAAGATTCCTGAGTTTCAATTTCAATTGAACTATCGACAATTAGTACATCTGGATTTGGACGATAGGGATCTGGATAATTTCGAATCCTCTCTACCGAGAGCCCACGAATAGAACCATATATGGGATTGTGTTGGGCGTGGTACTCATCACCATGCACCATCGGTTTGCAGGTCATTACTTCCTGTGCGCCCCCCTCCACCAACCGTTTGGTTAGGGCAATGAGGTTCTTCTCAAGAGTAGGGTTGTTGGCATGAACGGCAACCACTCCTGTCACATTTGTAGGCATGTGTTCAATAGCGTGTTGGTAGACGGGAATATCAGGAGTTTCACCAATCAGATCATCCCCACGTTTAATTCCTTTAGCCCCGTGTAATCGAGCCATATTAAGGATAGATTCACTGTCTGAACTGACATACGTCATGTCAAATATATCCACGCACTTCAAGACGTTCCAGACAAACATTGGCTTGCCGTTAAAGTCTTTAGTATTCTTCCCTGGCAATCTCTTGGAAGTCTCCTTGACTAACAATAGGCCAGCGACCAACGGCTCCTCCTTCGACAAGTTTTTCGATGAAATCATAGGTATGTTCAAAGTTAAGTCCAAACTCTACACATAAATCCGTAAATGCTCTTTCACCGTCCATTGAATAAATCAAGTAGTCCCAAGAGAGATTCAATTGCTTTCCAGGAGTTTGGATTCCATACTTGCTACGGAACAATGGGCCAGTAAACATTTTCTGGGGAATGAAGTCTTTTTCGTAGTACTCAATAGTTTTTAAGACAAACCGTTGGGCTTTCTCTATCATTTTGTAATCAATCTTCTCTGGGGTATCAGCTGACGTATGGTACTCATCATACGGATAAGAGGTAAGTAGAATCCCTGGGACACCAATGGCGGGATCGTTAAAGGCATACTCATCTGAACCAATCGTGCTACGGAAGATACCTTGTCGGTAGCCTTCCCCCATTCCCCGCAACGCTAAGTGAGCAGCTGCGTTGACTCGGTGAGAAGTGTCAAACGATTTTTGGAAGAGGAATCCTTCCTCATTTGAATTACCCACAATGTCTAAGGCAATTACGAACGACACATTGTCTAAGTTCTGCGTAGCAACATACGCATTACTCCCAATTGTTTCTGGGCAGAAGACTAATTTGATGGTGTGTTCAAACGAGAGTGGTTTGATCTTCTTTACTAAATCGACTAAGGCAGCGACTCCTGAGAGGTTGTCATTCGCTTGGAATGGGTGGTCAAGGTGAGCAAACAACAAAATCTCTTTGTCGGTCTTTCCCAGAATGGTATGGGTAGCTACTTTCATTACCCCAGGTTTGTATTCAGTATCAATGAAGACTTCATACTCTCCTTCTTTGAGAGCTTGTTTTGTCACCCCATCCTTACCCTTTTTAAAGACCTTGTTCCAAGGAATAGAGAACCCCCAGTCCTTCTCATAGAACTTAAACTCATACAACGTATCATCTGGTCGATGATCAGCTACATGAAGATGTTCAGCTAGTTCATCCCTAGTTACCATTCCTTTAAACGGAAGTGACCCCACCACTAAAGAGAGGGGTTGTTTCTTGTAGTCCAGTATCTTTTTACCTTTGTATTTTACCCAAGCATCTCGGACTACCCACTCTTCAGGTACGGTCCAATTACCGACTTCAGTGCCAGAAGGAAACTCCAACACATCTAAGTTAATGAGTTGTTTGAGGTACTCCAGGGCATTGTCATATCCTTCCCCCAACAAACCACGATTCATCGGGTAGAGGTCTTCAATTATTTGTTTCATAGTTCAGTGATAAA
>Ga0070749_10000465_pt1 | contig 27296 bp, 37 predicted proteins | sample VirMetDEL_Nov_18_FD_75180 | JGI IMG/M metagenome (GOLD analysis project Ga0070749, IMG submission 75180) | Aqueous microbial communities from the Delaware River and Bay under freshwater to marine salinity gradient to study organic matter... | ecosystem: Environmental > Aquatic > Marine >...
ATTTGGATTTTTTACATTTACTCTAAACTCAATATCATCTTTTGCACTAATCTCTTTTACTTCTTGTTTATACTTGTTAGATCTAAGAAATTCTTGAGATTTGTGGAGAAGATAATTAGGATTTTTACCACCACCTAGTACTTTGGGACCTACAGTTAAATTTTGTAACATTTTGCCGTATCTTTGAGCATCTTTTAGTTTACCATCTGTATCTAAAATCTTAATTGGTCCCGAACTAAAATTAGGTCTAATAATATCAGATGCAAATTTATTGTAGATCACATCATCAATAATCCGTTGGTCACCAAAAATTACTAAAGGTTGAATACCATCCCCGATACCTAGATGTATTCTAATTAAATCCAAAAGTCTAATATCACTTTCTACAATTAAATTTAATTCGGGGTTATAGTAAGATGACACAAACCCTTTTTTAAATGCTTTTAAAGGGGCTTCCATAGTATCGGGTTTATCAGATAATCCAGTGGATATACTAGCCGCAGCACCATTAATATACTCAGGGAAATCTTTATAGTAGTAATTAATTTGATGAATTCTTCCCATCTTTTGGGCATGGTCAGCCTTATAAATTATATTCATCCCTAAACGATTTAGGAATTCTCTTAGAACCCCTAACTGTCTTGCCCTACCAAGATTAGGACTGGCCGCCACTGATACATTAGAATAAAAAGATTTATCCAAATCTTCTATTACAGGTTTCATAACCCTATTAATATCTGGAAGAAGAATCAGGACATTCTCTGTGGCGGTAGCTCTCTGTAGATAACTCTTAAGAGCGTCTGTTACTATTAAATGGTAATCTAGTTGGCCTGCCTTTTCATAAGTATCCACTGTCTTACTTTTACCATCAACATAGAGTTTGGTATTCTTAGGCAGGTTTGGGAATAACATCGTCTCATTATCCCCATAATCCTTAAATCTCATTTCTGATAGCAGAGCACCGTTTTTGGGAACAATAGTAAGTGCAAACTTTCTCGTCCCGCTTCCATAGTCCACATTTGCGGCTGCTATATCCCCAGCATGGATGGACCAAGTTGATCTATCATCGCCCATCCCATAAGCTACAAAGATTTGGTTCTTCTTACCCGACTTGTTGCGGGGCTTTGTATCAACCTTATACTTTTGAACTAAAGATTGAACCTGTTCAAAGATGTTATGTTTAAGTATATTATTTTCAAAACTTTTTTGTGGGTCAATAAATGTTAAATTTAATTCCCATCGTCCATTTTCAAAAAAATGTATAAGTTCTATGAGACCATTATCTTTACCAGGAACAAATACAAAAGAATCTTCAAAATTCTCTATTTCGATTATGGGTTTGTTAACAGGGGATAAAGTTCCTCCAAAGAAGAATGTTTTTATTGCTTCAGGGTTTGTAGTCAATACGACATTTACAGAAGATACATTCATTATAAAATAGGTATTCTGATCCTAGTCCCAACTTTCAACTCTTCAAAAGGATCTGATATATTATTAGATAATAGTATAAGCCACCATAAAGTTGTAGTGCCATAAAAAGCATCAGCTATTAAATCAGGCCGTCTTTCAACCGAGTGTGTAACAAAAACTTCTTCAAATTCATAATTTTCTTCTAAGTTAATCACAAAACTTTTAAAGTTTTCGTTAGGAGTTACTAGTGATAAATCTTTATGAGCAACTTCATTAAATCCAATTGATAAATGATTTTTATAAGACATTACCCATTTTCCTTAAATTTATAACTATCATCTGGATCAATAGTCCCCCATTTAAACAAGTCTTGCCATCCTGTAACATTATCAGATTTGGGGACATCACCAGGGATATAATCAGTGAAATCACCGGCTTTTATTTCGGACAACTGCAACACGACATTAACCCTCCTAGGCATAAGGGAATCTACATCGTAACCAGCATCACTGTCATATGAGATCTTGTAATTTTGATTAATAAACTTCGCATCTTTATAAAGAGGGCCATGCCTAAGTGATAAAATCGGTGGTCCTTGTCTTGGGTCTTCTGTGTTGTTTGCAACACTTACTCTAATAAGATTTGTCCACCACTGAACAAGAGAAATAGTTTCCGCTAATTGTTCTAGGGAATTAGGATTCTTCTCCCCCTCAGACTTAAGATAAGTTCTCATCTCGTGTTTAATTTTCTCACGAGTATTTTCGCCATTAGCCCCATACCGAATATACTGACCCAACGGACCTTTCTCAGATATGTTAATATGTGGGATAGTCATCGAAAAAGCTAACCTGATTTGCCTGGAGTCTGCTCCAGTGTAAGTATACATATTCCCTGGCCTGGAGAGAAGATCATACTTCGAGTAACGTGCTCGTTGAGACTCTTCTATTTCTATATTTTCAAAAAAAGGTAAAGTTACAATAACTCGTTGGCTATAGTCTGTCGAAGTAGGAAATATAAATCTAAGATAAGACTTGTCAGGTAAATTTCTTGGCTTATAATTTCGTCGAGCTAGGTCTTGATTTACTACCATTATTTTTTCCTACTACTTTGTATAGGTGGAGTTAATTTCTGATCTAATTTTTCCAACGTTTCATTCATTTTCTGAAGTTCAGGAACTACATCTCTATCCAATCTTTGTGGGCTAGAGTGGGTATGCTGCTCCGCTTTCTCCAGTAATTTATTCCATTCCCTTATCATATTTTCTGTACGATATTCATAATCAGGAAATATATTTTTCATGTCATAATACATTTCCTCAGGAACTTTCCCTCTTGTTTTCCTAATATTAGGAATGGGAACACCTGTTGAGAATAACGAATATATAAAATCACTAAAATGGTCAGAGAAAGATTTACTAAAGAATTTATCAATTTTAGTATAAGTAGATTTTGCTGTGTCAAAAATATTATTTAATTGAACAGCCATTTCCTTACCCCACTCACGGAAAGTAGGAATAAGCTCCGCTATTTTTTCTCGAAGTTTTGGTATTTGCTCACTCACTAAAGCAGTGATTGGGCCTACAAGTTTTTGTAAAGCATCAATAATATCATTTAGTAGTGATGATAAAGTTTCACCGACAGCTTGCTGTCTTCCTACCCCTTTTATGGTTTCTTTTGTGTTACTTTCTATTGCTCGCGAAAGAGCAACAAACCTAGCCGCATCTTTCCCAAAGACATTTTCAACAACAAATGCAAAGTTCTCGAAAGACCCATCAACTCTGGAAAGTATATTTTCTCCCGCAGTTTGCATGGCATCTTTAATTATACTAATTTTTTCAATTGTACTCTTGGAATCCCTGAGTCGATCGGCATGTTCCCTAATCCCAAGTAGAGACCTACGACCAAGATCCTCTTTGTTAGATAAGGTCAGGATCTGGATGAACTTCTGAATGTTCTTTTCCTGAGCTGGATATTGGGCTGTGAGGGATACGATCGCCTCTTCCATACCACCCAATCCTAAGGCGCTGAAGCGGCCTAGATCCTCTCCTAACGCATCCAAAGCTCTTGTGAGTCTTGAGACACTCGTGTTTTGTTGCTCCGAGTTTTTCTCTAAAGATTGGGCTAGAATGGAGGTCCTATGGGCTGAGATATTTGTTAGTGCGGACAAGTTCTCAAAGGTTTTAATTATATTTTTATAACCTTTACCAACAAGTATCTCTTGTGCCACAAGCTTTAGTAAGCTTTTATTTGTTGCATTTAACCCTGCCTCGGTTGCTGCAATCATGGCTTGGAACTTTGAACCTTCGGTCAAGCCTCTTATATCTTCAGACAGGTCACCAAATGCCGTTCTAATATTTGTAAGATTTAGACCAATATCCGCGCCGGCCTTTTTCGTAGATTCTAGGGAAAATAAAATTGATCCCAACATCCCGACAATTGTTATTCTGGCTCGGGCTATCTTGTCCATAGACCGAACCATATTCTTTACATTTTTGCCAATACCTTTAAGTATGTTTATCGGCCCTAATGATGTTGGGAGTGGTGGTGGCATTATCTAAGGTCTAACTTATAAAGATTATCTATTTTCGACATATTAAATGTCCTAAAAGATTCAGGTCCAAATACTTTTTTAAATGCTTTAGTAATAGTGTAGTAATCAGCCCTAACTCTCTTTTTATATAGATTTCGAATCGCTTCTTCAATAATTATCTTATTTTCTGGTAGTTTGAACGTTGTAATTAGGTTGTTCCCTCTGGTGGACAGAAAAGTCCCCATTGGGGCTCTCTGGGTTGACACGACTAAAGCAATATATGTATCTGGGTAATCGAAGATTATTATGTCTCCAGGCTGGACAACTCCCCTTGATACAGGAATTCTTTGTAAGTAATATTTCCTTATATCATCCACTTTTTGGTAAGGCAATTCTAGGCTGTTAAAAAAATTTAAAAATTTTCTATTCATAATTTCAACGAGTTCCGGCTATTATATATTAATATTTACTAAAGAGAAGTTAATACTGGTGATTAATACAGATAATGTAGACATTGAAATAATAGATTTTCTAGACTTAATAGATAATACTCTAAGTAAGAAATTCATAGAAACCTGGAGATACAGGTTTAGTGAAAGGTTCTTAAGACAATTTCAATTGAAACTGTTAAGCACTTTGGGTGGTAGTAAACCCCTAAAGGCAACAACATTATTTAATTATTTAACTAATAAATGTTCTTACAACAAAATTCAAGTCCTAGACTTTTTTGAAGCCATAGACCTAGAGATTTATTACCCAGTCATTAAAGGACCTATCCCCCGTAGGGAGGTTTAGGTTCCCAGGATTCAACAATCCTTTGTCTCGCACCAGGGTCAGACTCAAACTGGTCACATCCTGCTTTGTAGTTACACCAATCACAGAATGAGTTTCTCGAAGATGTCAACTCGTTCATCTTGATCTTCCTCATCTCCCAGATTTTATCTACTGTGTTCTTCACCCATCTTAAAATCTTTTTTCTGCCATACTTAATAGGCACTAGGTTGTTAGTTACAGGATAGTAGTGGGCACAAGTGATATCCTCAATTGGAACACCAAATTCTTTATGGCAAGCGAATGTGTAACCTTGTAACTGGCTATCATCAAAAAGATCAATTTTTGTTTTCTCTCTCTTTGATGTCTTATAATCAATAACGAGGAGACCACCATCTTTACCTTTAATTATACGATCAATTACGCCATTGACGGTCATACCAGGCGCGATCTCAACTTCATATTTTAGTTCACAGCCGACCGTCTCCCCAAGGTTTTTATTAAACTTGAGGAAATTCTTCAAGCATTTCTCGGTCTTCTCGCTATAACGGTAAGGAATCTTGTATGTTGGCTTGTGTTGCTCAGCGAGTTTTAATAGATGGTCTAAAGAATCAGAATTATAACCTTCTTCCAATATTTTGTGTATATATGAACCGAAGTTCATTGCTGACTCATCTCCTGGATCTCCTTTCAATTTGTCAATGTAATTATATTTATACTTCAGCTTGCATTGGTCAAAGGTTTCTTTTTTAGAATTTGAAAGCGTATTTACGAACATGTTTATCTCACCTGAATATATTATAGCCTACCTAACTAAAAAATTTAAAAATGATGGGCGAATCGTTTCCGATGGGAGGGAAATGGTAGTTCCTTCTATTTTCTCCCCCAATGACTATAAACGCCATATGAGCATCAACCTGGAGACAGGACTTTGGCGTTGTTTCAAGTCAGGTGAAGCAGGAAACTTTTATAAGTTGCTATCTCATCTCGAAGGTTGGAGCTATGCAAAATCTATGGAGGAGGCCACATATGGATCTTATCTTTTAGACCCTGAAGAGAAAAAGAAAAAGATAAGAAAACAGATTGAGAACAAACCTGTTAATTTTAATGATTTCCTTAACATTGACTGTATTAATATAAAATTATTACCAGAGGAGAGGAGGAAATTAAGATGGGACCCCCATTCCGAGATATATGATAATTTGAAAAAATTAACTACAAAGAAAAATTTATTACATTTAAACTGGCCATTTTATCTTTGCTGGCCACGACTAGAAGCTTTTAGAGATTTAGATCCACCAATATTTCCTAAACTTACAGGTAGATTAATTATCCCCTACATGTATGGGGAGTCTTGTGTCTGGTTCCAGGCGAGAGCACTTTTGGACAGTCAACAACCTAAGTATCTAAATTCTCCAGGTTCAAAGGCATCTCAAATCTTGATGCCATATTATGAAAATTACGACCATCTGTTTGTAACAGAAGGCCCACTAGACGCTATTGTATTAAAAAATTGGGGTTTTAATGCTACCTGTGTTAACGGAAGTTATATTTCAAGAAACCAAGCTTTAGCACTTAAGCAGTTTGCTGGTAATATAGTATTGTCATTTGACAATGATGAAGCTGGTGCTAAAGGTGTGATGGCTTTTGAGAAATTAAGAAAGAAACTTATGATGCCTGTGTTTTTCACAGTCACCCCACCAAGCTCCTTCAAAGATTGGGGTGAAATGTTTGCAAGTGATCCTGAAGGGAACCCCCCTCGGATTTTTGATATGCTTGAACCTTATGATTGGGGTAAACAGATGATGCTTAAATTATCTGGAAAAACAGAAGAGGAGTTACTATAGTCTCACTAAGAAGTGTATACTTGACCCTTAAGGCATACACGCCTCTAATAGATCCCAGAGTGCCAGCAGCAGTTTTAGCGTGGGTGAGAAGTTCGTTAGTATCAAATGTATGGATCAAAGTATTCTCAGAGGTAACCCTAATCCCAGCACTTGTATCTGAGTAAGCACTAACCTCTACATGGCCAGCTAGTTGCTCATTCTCATTGATCTTTAAAATTTGGACCATACCACTAGTAATTACAGAATCCTTGAAAATATTTCTTATGGTAGCATCTATGTTTTTGTTTTCAATAAAAACATCAGTCTCTATTTTCATATCGGTTTTGCTACCTAGAGGAATCTTTTTATTTACTAATCTATTGCTAGTTTTAAGTAATAAAGGCTCTGTGACAACGAAGAAAGTATCATCGTGGAGATGGAAATCATTTATTACAGTGGAATAGTTTGCTGTGGCGGACTTCTTTACTGTCCAAACATCAATATAATCATTGACAGCAGAAACTTTGTTTGCAAAACCAGACCCCTCAAACACACCAGTAAGAGACAGAGTTCCATCTAGGACGACTACATACTCCCCTGTTCTAATCCTGTAGATGCCACTAGCCCCGACTCCTGGAGTGTAAGAAGTTGCGTCCAAAGCTCCCCCTGGCCCTGTAGCATTTGATGTTGAGGTTACCTCGAAATGCATTAGGATATTGCCGTGGGTTCCGGATGCTATTAAACCACTTGAATTAAGGATAGAGCTTGGACTTGTATTTTTATCCTTTTGGAACACAGTGACACTGCTGATATCAGCAGGATCTTGATAAACTCCGTCGTTTATAAAAAATACTCTAAGCCCAACTCTTTGAGTTGTGTTGGGCCTATTATGTCTATCTACAAGCTCATAGCTATTCAGTTGCATCTTTTTTCCCTATATGTGCTGCATGTATATTGAGGAATGTCAATCTTTCTATCCTGGTAAGAGTTTGAATATCTGACCAACTCATACCTGGAAGTTCTCTCATTAATATATAGGCTTCTTCATATAGGCTTGTGTAATCAATTAAATTTTCTAACTCATTGTAAAAAAATCTTTAGAGAAGGGAACCTCCATCTCAATAGTTTTTTCACATTTTTCACATTCATAAAGAAAATTAGTTTCTATACCATAATCAGGAGGGCTGATTAATTTAAGCATCGTATGCCGGTCTGGTAGAGGTAGTCTCTGTATAGCTTTTTGGATAGTTTTTTTATCCTTTACTGTTCTTTCTGAGTTGGATATAGATTCAACAAACCTCCAAGCATTAATGTCAGATTTCTCAAGAGTGTCCATATAATCAAGGCTACCTTGGTCTACAAGTCTAACTTTAATAGTTAATTTACTAACAGGGAGTTCTCTTTCTATGGGATTGGGATAATCTTCTGGGAGATACTTGATTGGGAGTTCGCTAATTAAGATTTTTATCGGATCTTGGACGCCACAGAAAGGGCATGTTACAGTTGAGCTAAAATCAGCTCCCCAGGACAATTCTCTAATCTTAATTAAAACATATAACTTATCCATAGGGAGAAGTTGCCTGTAATCCATATTATGAAGACAGTTCTTAATCATACAATCAAGTACTTCCTCCCCTTCATAATTTACAAGTTTTTTCTCAATAGCAAATGTTAAGGGGGTTATTGTGATTTCTTTAGAAGCATCCAAAGGCTTGTAAAATTGACCTCTAGAGGGGAAGTCTGCTACGACCTCTACATCTTTAGGGACTGATTTAAATAGATCCTCTAGAATATCTTCTTGGGAAAGTTCTGGTTTTTCTGACATAAATTATAACCTCAGTTCTATAATAGTCTATGAAAATAGAAGTTGGAACACTTAAGTCTAAAATTATTACTGACAATCCTGACGTATATACCTCTTTATACAAAAGATTTGCGGTGGATGTTCCTGGGGCTGAATATACAAAAGCTTTTAGAAAACGGCATTGGGATGGAAAGAAACGTTTCGTTAGTCGTAACGGAATATTTAGATCAGGTCTTTTAACTGAAATTTTAAACGTATGCGAAGAAGCGGGCTTAGAAGTTGAGTTAGATTTTGGGCGACCTCTTTGCCCCATGGGTGTGGAAGTAAAATCTGTAGATAAATTCTCTTATAGAGATTACCAAGAAAAAGCTATAATTAATGCTATTCTATGTGAAAGACAAGTAATTAAAGCTCCCACTGGAAGTGGTAAGACGCTTATCATGGCTGGTCTTCTAAAAACTATTAATCCTGTTAAATCCATATTCCTCTTTAATCAAAAGCACCTTGCCCGCCAAACCTACGAGTTTTTTAAAAGTGTTGGAATTGAAGATGTGGGAATTTGTACAGGAGAGGGTTATGTATATGGATCTCACATGATCTGTACAGTTCAGAGTATTGATAAAGTTCTGGATACTCATTTAGACTCCACTTTATTAGCAGTGGATGAGTGCCATGAATTTTGCAACGGGGATACTACATTAGATGCGATCGAGTCCTTCCCAGAAGCTTTCTATAGATTTGGATTCACAGCCACACCACCAAAAGAAAAGTCTTTAAGTTATTATAATCTTGTGGGAGCGTTGGGTCCAATTGAGGAATATGCTGATACACAGGATTTAATAAGAGAAGGCAGACTTAGTAAACCAATTATTCAAGTGATTGATTATGATGATGGCACTGAAGATTCAGAGGATATGTCTTATCCTGAGGCTTATGAGACTTATATAATAACAAGTGAACTCAGAAATAAAATTATAAAAGAAATTTGTGAGTTTATAGAATCAAAAAATAAAAACTCTAAAACCTTAATTTTAGTGAAGAATCTTGAGCATGTTCAAATACTAAAAGATTTAATACCCAATTCTTTAACCATCGAAGGAAAGCATTCTTTAACAGAAAGATATACTACTATAGATTCCTTTATCAATGCCCCCTGGAGTAGCATCATGATCGCTACCAAAGTTCTGCAAACAGGAATCAGTATAGACGAGATTACACACTTCGTTAATGCTCGCGGCCTTAAATCTGATATTGCAACTATTCAAGCTTTGGGTAGATCAATGAGGCGTCCCGAAGGTCAAGATAGAGTTTATGTTTATGATTTTGTAGATCGTTACAAATATTTATACGATCATTCGATTAGTAGGCAAGGTGCTTATGAGAAAGAGGGCCATGAGGTAGTGTGGATAGAATGGTAACACCTGAAGAGCAATTAACTAAAGTTGGTGAGATTACTCACAACGAATCTAAGAGATTAGAGTTTATAGCTGAAAGATGCAACGCTCTAGTTGACAAAAAAGTAATTAACGAAGATACTATCAGAGAATTAAACAATATGTTTGCAGAGATTTTATCTTTAAAAGATGTCTATACTTTAAGATTAATTCATATATTAAAACAAAATCATATGATTTAAGTTTTGATAATGAAGTTCAAAGCTAGGAATGGTGGCATTTGTGAAGCGCTGCTAGTAGGTGCTTCAGTCCCACCATCTGCATCAACAGCATTATTCCCTGCGCCCGAATCGACCGCAATAGTATCGACGAAATCACTACCAGCAATAGTATGGGAGTGAGATTCAGCGCCACCAGAAGCTGCTAATTCTCTTTCAGTAAAACCACCACCCGGAGTTCCTATACCAATTGGAAACTTAGCTCGAAGGTTTGGTAATCGGAATCTGGTAGGATCTGAGTCACCAGCATCATTATAAGTATTCCCTATTGCAGCGTATAGATCTGCATAGGCAGAAGTTAGCTCATAAGAGCCAGAGCACGCTAACCAACCCGTAGGGATAGCAGATGAACCAAACATAGTAATTGTCCCAGGTGGAATTGTATCTCCTCCTGATCCACTACCATTAATTGCAGTTACTGTTAAAGTGGTAGCCGTGACAGAGTTTACATTGATTGCGGTTAAAGCTAGGGAATTTATAGTTGCATTTGTTGCAGTAACGGAACTTACAGTTAAAGAACTAAGATCGACTGCGGTGAGGCTTAAACTACTAGCTTCCGCTAGGGTATGAGTCCCATGGGCATTTTGAACCAATACGATAGGAGCACCGCTAGCTGCGGACATTATTTACTCCTTGTCGAACTTTGTTTTGCCCTTAGATTTCTTTTTGGGCTTAGCTTCAGGGAACTCTTCTTCGTCTTCGCTAGTTTCAACATCCCCATCTTCTGCTGACATCTCACCTTCTAGATCAGCATCAGGATCAGTTTCCTCCCCCTCCTCGTCAAATGGGCCTTCCTCGTCTCCAAACTCTTCCTCGTCCTCAAGACCAGGCTCACCCTCAAAATCCTCTTCACCACCTTCTATCCCGGCTGCAAGGTCTTGAATGAGTGCATCAAGTTTAGTAAGACTTCTCATGAGCATGTCTTTTTCAATTTCTTCAGGCTCATCATCCATCATCATTTCATCTTCTTCTGGTGGAAGACCTTCCTCCTCAGGAGGCATCATACCCCCTTCTTCCTCGGCACCTTGCGCAGCAGCCATTTCTGGGTCTACACCCATTTCTTTTTCTGCTGCCATCTCTTGGTCTACCTCAGCAGCAGCAGCCTCAGGATCGATAGATGGGGCGTCTAAATCATCGTCCATGCCATTACCCATTCCTGGCTCTGGCTCCATCATTTCACCATCGTCATACTGCTCAGGCTCCATTCCTGGGCCACCCTGGAACTCTTGTCCACCCATCCCAGGATCACCGCCCATCCCAGGATCACCACCTGCACCTTGAATTTTAAGCATCTTAAGGATATTACCAATTTGGCCAAGGTCACCTGCAACCCGGTCAAAATCAATATAATCCATAAGATTCATTTCAGTTAAAAGATCGTCAAAACCAGCTTCAAGGAGAACTTCATTTAAGAAATCAACTACATCAAGATTTTGTGAACTTGAACGATTTTTAAGTAGTTCAGCCATTTTGGATAAAACATCTTTTTGAATAGATTTATCTTCTGACATTTCACTCAGTTTACTAAAGATCACTACTTGAGTTTTGGATAGATCTTTGAAAGATGGAGTATCCTTAAGAGTTTTAGTGTTGACTCCATAATCTTCATTTAATTTGTTTACTAGATGTTCTTTAATTGGTTTCTTGAATCTAAAGATTTTCGTAGCGAAATCCTTTAAATCTTTATCTGAAATTGAAGATTCATTAAGAGATAATGTTTGGTTAAAAGTTTTTACTAGAGATTTTTTAGTTGCTAATGCTAAGTAAGGAATTTGCATTATAGCTTCGGCTAAACATTTTTCAACCTTTTCATCATCCTTCTCATAGATGTTACTTACTAGTTTGCTAATAACTTCTTGGTCCGCCCAAGCCCCATCAAAATTTTCCTTCGATTCCAAGAGTTCTTTCTTTACTAGTTCTTGTTTACAGATTACATCATAAATGGTTTGATTGACACCATCATTGACAGAGTAATCACCCTCATGTAGATCGCCTACACTTATTTTTGGATAATCAAATGCTTCTGATAGGATATTCAAAAATCTTACAGAGTTTCTAATTTCTGGAGTCTTGAGAATAGCATCTTTATTCTCTTTGAGGAATTTTATAAGATTATCTTTCATTTCCTCTAATTTAAAGAATTCAGGTTGATTTGTTATATCTTTTATTGTTGATAACTTTTGAGTCTTCTTTTCCAAACGTTCAACGATTCGGTGGAATTTTAATCTTGTTTCCCATAAAGAGAGTAATTCTGAAAAATTAGTTTTAGTACTACTCATCTTATTCTCATTTAGAGATGCCAAGAAGTTTGAGCATTTTTTAGCTACGAAATTTTCAAATTTGTCACTCTCAGTGAACAACTCAGATGGGGTAACTTCAATATCCTTGAATAAAATCTCAGATTCTTTGAGAACTACTTTACCCCTAATGATATTTTTATCTTCTGTAATATAAGTAACAACATCGTTATCCACATCAAATAATTCTAGATTTTGCCTTAAAGATCTGGAGAGGTTATCCCCTAACTTAAAAATCTTTGTTAGTTTGGGATTTCGATTTTCGAAGATATTGGTTAGCATATTATTCCTTCTTGGTATAAACTCATTTTATAACGTCTAAATTATATATCACTATCCTGGTGTGAAGATTCTCTAATCTTACTTTTTCGTTTTTCATGAATTAAGAGTTTCGTAAGTGACCTAACTTTGGATTTTTCTTTTCCCTCTAAAATCATCTTCTTTATAACTCTATTCAATATTTCCTCTGTGGTAGGAGGTTTATTTTCCTGAGGCTCTACACCCCCTGGAGCATAGGGAGCAGGAGCACCCATTTGAGGCTCACTGTCGTCTACTACAGGCCCTGCACCCATTCCCATGCCACCACCACCCATCATTGGATCTTGCATCATTGCATTCTCCATCTCTTTGGCCATATCCTCTTCTACTTTCTTTTTCTCCTCCTCAATTTCTTTGTCACTCATTTCATAGTAATCTTTATAAATTGTTTCTTTGGAGAATAGATTAAGAGCTAGGACAGAAGCTACTACACCCGCTTTTTTCTCTTGAAGATCCAATCGCCTCTTCTCAAACATATCAGAAGGAGAAGGTAATTTAACTTTTAGACGATTAATAGATTTTGTGGGGAAACCCTTAATTTGTAGGTGCCGTTTAGCTATACTTGTAAAACCTAAAGCTACACATCTTTGAACTCTAGTTATAACTTTAGCAAACTTTACATCTAATTGTGATAGGTTAGCCTTGCGCTCAGGAGATTTATCTTTCTCAACAATAAAGTCTTTTGGAACTTTTAAGATAGCTAAAAGCTTATCCCTAAAGTATTTAACATCATCAACTTCACCAAGGTTCTGTGCTCCTGGCAGTGTTTCAACTTTAGTATCAGTTCCCTTACGCATGGGGAAGAAGAAATCTTCATCTGATGACAATGGGTTGTACCGTTCGTCTATTTGTTGACGAGAGGTATCGTAAAACTTTTCTTTCTTAAATTTTTGCTTTATAGATTCAATATAGCTCTCAGCTTTTGATGTTGGGAGGTTACCAACATCAATATAAAAAATCCTTCTTTCTGGTGCTCGTGTTAACCTATAGATTAACATTGCATCTTCCATTAGTTTTAGGGAACGGAAAATTTGGCGAGCATCAGCAGCAACGGACTTTCCATAAGGGTAGAATGCTGGGTCTGATGTGTGGAGGCGAAAATGCGTAATTTGGTTCCTATCAAGGACTATGAACTCTCGCCCGGTCATAGCATGGGAATTTAATCCATAAGAACCCCAATCATTCTTACGCGGTATTTCTTGGAGAAAATCAGTGAGATACCCATATTCATTTTCTACTCTGAAAATATAATTAGGATTTAATATCTTAATTCTTTGAATACCACCTTTTGGATTATTATGATCTACTATAGACTCAGTAAATAAATCTCCGTATTTTACAGTATTTCTAATTATATCCCAATAATATTCTTCTAGATCAATAGTTTCAAAAAGTTTTTCAACTTCGTCTCGAACCATATCATCGTCTGCGTCAATAATCCATAAATCACCTTGAGTAGTTGCTTGGGTGGAGTCGTCAGCATAAACATCAAAAGCTGCCGCAACCTCAGGGTAATCATCCATGTTCTCATACTCTTGATATCGAGATCTACGCTCAATCTCAAGTTCCGTCATTTGAGGACCAGCGTGGCCTCCTCTAGTTGGTCCGCCTGCTGGTGTTAGAACATCTGCATTTACTACTGCGTCCCCGGCTTGTGGGTGTGGGGGAAGATCTTTCTTCTGCGGATTATCTTCCTCAAACTCATCAACTACAAACGGTTGGGATTTTGTTGCGAAGAATTTAGAGAACCATCTTGCTGCTCTACCTGTTGCGGTATACCATGTGGAACGTCTTGGGCCACCACCAAAAGAAGTAAATCCAACTGCCCCCTCGTCTAAGCGCCCATCTTTTTGTCCATCAGCCATTCTAATATATTTTCCTCTATCATTCCACCATAGGAATTTACTTTATATTTAGTTCCCACTCTTGGGGGCACCAACTTATTAAGTTCTTCTTTGCCATCGGATTCTAGGAGAACACCACCTGTTATTTCTTTAAAAACGTAAGCAGCAATAGCTAAACTCATTACTAAATCATCATAACAGTCTACATCAGCTTCTGCTTTTCCGTTTTCATTGACAATAAAAGTTAAAAGTTCTTCAATCGTTCTTTGTGAGGAAATTTTAAATTTATTTAATCTTATGCACTCTTCCATTTCAGCAAGCATCTGTTCGCGAGTTGAAGAAGAAGTTTGGACTCCAAAAAGACCTTTCTCGTCCATATAAATATTTTCATATTCAAGATCACCAAATAGTCTTTCTATCAGGTTTGTCCCAATTGTATTTCTTTCTGGGACAATTAACGCTAGGTTATATTCTAATCCAACCTCATTTATAATAGCGGCGAACTCATTGATAGAAGTTTTGTTTGAGTAGAATTCAGCAACTTGTTTACCATTATAAAGATTTATTATATGAAAAGCTGAATTATTCCTGCCACCACCAAGAGCTGTATCAACAGATATTAAGTATTCATAATTTGGGTTTGGGTCTTCCCAAACTCGCATACGATTATTATACTTAATATAATAATCCTCTTTTACATTAAGACGAAGATACCTTAGAATTTCACTATCAACATAAGTATCACCTGTTCCAAGAAATTCACATTCGTATTCCTGAAGCCACTTCTTAGGACCAATGTTCTTTTTAGTTATATTTTCCCATTCATCCACGTTGATTGGGGGAGACCAACGTTTCTCCATCATTTCATAAAGATCTTCATAGCCTTCTTGTTTTTTATATTCTGGGTGGTCTTGCCACTTGATTTCAATTGGGTGGTATTCATTAAGACCACGTTCCGCGTCTTTCCAGATGTGGTAATACCAGTTGCCAATACCATTTACCGTAGAGAGGACGAAACATGAGCCACCTGTTGAAAGAGTTGGGTAAGCAGCACTGTAGATTGTCTCAATATGTTCAATGAAGGCAGCTTCATCCAGAATAAGAAGGTTCGCAGATAATGAACGGCCGGCCTCTTTTGAGGGAGCTTTAGCTAGAACTTTAGAGCCATTGCTTAAAACTAATTTATGACTACTTCTATATTTTTTAGATGCGATATGTTTTTTAATGAAAGGATGGAGTTCATCATAAGCGATTTTAATCCTTTCAAGAACTTCTTTAGCAGCTTCGTCATCTTTTGATATGATTGCAACAGTAGCATTAGGCCGGAAGACAATCATCCAGAGCGCGTAAGCAGCAACAATGGTAGTGCATCCTGCCTGTCTGAACTTTCTTAGGATATTGAATCGTCGCGTGTTAAGACAGTTAACAATACGTTTCTGGAATGGATAGAGTTGGAAGGCAACTAGCCCCCTCATTGGGTGAACGACTTTGATCTGATTCTCTATGAACTCGATCGGGTCATCCATCCAACTTTTTAAATTTTTTCTGATTTCCTCAGGGACTTTTTCAGCTCTTGGCATATAATAGCTCCATGAAAATATATAGCATAGCCTGCACGCGAGATAAGGATATTTCGGGCTCGTCACTTAAGTATGAAAATTTTTGTAAAATGGTGGGCGTCGATCATAAATGGTTGGTTGGAGAGAAAAGTATTTTTGATGCTTATGAGCGTGAAATCATAAATTTTCTTAATGATCCTAAAATTAAGGAAGATGACGTATTAATTCTATGCCATGATGATATTGAAATCTGGGATAACCCTATAGATTTCTTTGATTCTTTAAAAATAGCTACACTAGACGATACAGGGTTTGTAGGAGTTGCAGGGACAACATTCCTTGATAAAGACTCTGTGTGGTGGGATTTAAATAGGCGTAAGGCTGGTTACCATCGAGGTTTTGTCTGGCAAGGAACTGATAGGTTTAACTTCTATCCTAACCAATTTGGACCACCTGGGAGAGTTTGTGTGCTAGATGGCTGCTTCCTAGCAGCTTCCTTTAGAACTCTTCGTCGTCTGTATGAAGCTGACAGATTAAAGAAACCATTCAATTTTACAGGAGACTGGGATTTCTATGATCTTCATTATACTATGACCGCTCATGAGTTAGGTCTTAAGAACATGGCAGTTTCTATTCATATTCTTCACAACTCTCGTGGGGAATTAGCTGGTAGAACTTCGTGGCACGAGAATAGAAAAGCTTTTATTTCAAATAATAATCTACCTGTGATAGTAAAATGACAATAGCTGATTTAATAATTTGGTCACTGACTGTTTATGGTTTACTAACTATAGTCTTATTCTCAACCATATTTTCACCTATAAAAAGATGGTTACAGGGGAAAAGTAAAATACTAAAAAAACTTTTAAGTTGTCCTCTGTGCTTTGGATTTTGGTGTGGAATAATTGTGAGCCTAGGCAACAGTCCAACTGGGTTTTTCCTCTGGGACGGTTGCCTGGGCTCTTGTGTATGTTGGCTGATTTATTTGTTTATTATCGAACGGCAGCGAAAGTTTGGTTAACCTCCATCACCCCCATTGCAGCACCCGTGGGAAACACAGGCCCCGTCACACCCATTATCTGAACAGTCGCTGCATGTCGCAAACCATTCAACTCGTAGTTTTTCTGTTAGATCCAGTGGATCTCTAACAACTACAAGACTGTGCTTGCAGTCCCCACAAGTATCAACATAAGTAGAGTGTGATGTCACTTCAAAGCATGTGGAAGTAGCATCTAGGTATGTAATAAAGTGGCTACCAGTTACCTCTACTGAGCAATCAACATTATCTGCGAAATAAACATTAAGAGCCCGACCAAGAAGCAATCCGGTAGGAGTGAGGCAAGCGGTAACATCCCACGAAACCTGTGCATCACAATCTTTGCAAACATCACAGGCAGGGCACTCACCTACTGTTTTAATCATACATTGACAGTCGCCATCGACGACTTGGGTGAAAGAAGGAACAGCAGTAACATCTACGTACTCAGTAGAAGTTACGCTAAGACCAGTGACTGCTAAGCAGCCGGTACATAAAGACATAATATTCAACATCCATTAGAACAATTAGCGATAGGGCGTAAACCCCATTTAAGTTTTAGTAACACAAAAAAATCTCCTTGAGTAATTATATATTCAAGAAACTTCTAAGTAAGTATTAATCAACCGGGGGAATAATAAAAAATTTCAAGTGGCAAACTCAAAACCCCTCAACCTATGATAGGGGAGCATCTTTAGAGGACAGTATATATGATAACAATATTTTGTGATATTGACGGGACAATTTTAGAATGGGTTAAAGGTAGTATGCCTATGGGAGTTGGTGACTCAGATGATGTTCAGAAACCCCTTAAAGGTTCTATGGAAAAACTTTTTGAGTGGCATCTCTTAGGGTATAGAGTAATACTAGTAACTAGCCGTCCTATGAGTATGAAAGACATCACCATTAAACAGTTAGCCGAAGCAGGAGCCGTATACAACGATCTTATTATGGATGTAGGTGTCGGGCATCGTGTTTTGATTAACGACATGCACAATGGCTTAGAGACCGCCCATGCAATTAATATTCAACGTAATGAGGGCATCAAAGGTTTAGACCTCCAAGTGGATCACAGTAAAAAGGACGAATGAGTTCTTGGTGGTTCTCCTGGACTTATGATGCTTACCGGCTTTCAAAGAAAAGAGCCGAGAAGAAGGATATCCCTCACACAATTACAATAGAAGAGTTGAGAGAAATCTTTCCGGAGAAAGATGATTATTATTGTGGCTACTGTAGAAATACCTTAAAATCTGAAAAAGGCCCAATGGTTCCTGAGAGCGCGACACTCGACCGGATAATCCCAGAAAAAGGATATACGAAAGATAATATCACAATCGTTTGTAATCGCTGTAATATGTTAAAAAGAGACGTATCTACTTCTAAAGAAATTCTAGAAGATATTGAAATTCTTAAAAATATAGCAGAGAAGATAAAGAGAAAAAATGGATAAACTATACAAAGCTTTTAATGTAATAACTGGGAAGACTCTCTACTTCTGGGAGCATCCAACACCAGAACAAATTTTTCAGGAAACCAAAGAATCTTATTATCGATCGGATTGGCATATTGTAAGAGTTAAGGTGATTAATAATGTCTAATAAAGAATTCCAAACAAAACTTGATCTTCAAAACCCTTTTTGTGTTGCGAAAAAAATGGAAGTAGAATTTAAAAAACGAATTGAAGAGGACACACGAAAACGGGAATTACGTAAATCTACGCTAAGTGAAAATGTAAAGTTGCTTGAACAAGAGTTAAATAAGTATTATACTTCAGAAAATTTCTCTTTCATTTTAGAACATTATTCAGATTTTGAAGATCCAACTTTAGAGATTTTTTATAAGTATGAAAGATTTTGCAAAGTCACTTGCCATATTTCACCGCAATGTAATATGTACTACCAGATTATAAAACCGAATGGTGGTAGTAAAAGGTTGTATGCGATGGAAAATCTTATGCAAGAAATAGCCAAATTAGCGGCATATGAAATTATCCGTGAGGTTAAAGAATGACTGGAATATTGGGGTATTGGTAAAATGAAGAAAATAAAACTTCTGGTAGAATTAGAGTATGATGATGTATTATTTCATCAGGATGAAGAAGAAAAGCAATATTTCTTAGATGAAATTATCTTTAGCCCAAACCTGGTTTTATACGATTTTGGTGATATAGGCGACGCTATTGGGGATATTAAAGTATTAAGGATAGAAAATGTATAATTACAAAACTCAAAAATCTTTTTTGTTCACAGAAAATAATACTAAGATAATGCTCAAAGCTTTAACACTTTTCATAAAGCGTTTTAAAATTTCTGGGGCTTGTAAGTCTACACTTCATGAAGCTGTGAATGAAGCAGGTGCTGCGTATGGATGGGATCTACTCGCTATGGAAGACTTCTTAAGAGAGAATGGTTATATAAAGGAAATAGCCACTGAAGGAAACATAACCTTTTTCACGGCTGGTCCTAAACTAGTTGATATCTGTGATTGAAGCATGAGATGGAAAAGGAACAACATGGATAGTAATATATTTAAAAGAGCAGTCGCCCATATTGAAGCTATAAAAGATATAGAAGGGGTAAAGAATATAGAAACGCGGAAAACAACAATGAAGAAAAACATTGAAACTATCCGCTATAACTATAATGTCCTAACTTATGATTTAAATAAAAAGATAGAAAAGTTAGAAGAAAAGCTAGAATCTTTTACTAAAGTTTCAATAATAGATTTGCTAGAATCCAACATTTCTTTAAAAGAGAAGATTGAAAAATTAGAAGACGAAATTCAGGAAGTTAAGGACGAGTTCTCTCATTGTATAAACATCTCAGCAGGAAGAATTTTCTATTAAAATGACAGATTCAACTATTAATAGTGATATGAAACGTCCTGACCATATAAACGAAGAAGACTGGAAAGACATTATTGAGGCGGATCGTATTAAGAACCTCTACAATGAAGAGGTTGTGGATTGCTTGGTGGGTTTGATGGGTAGGGGTATATCTCTTTATGAAGCTTACATGTATACAGTCACGATAATTAAAGAAATTCGATTAGGACAACACAATGGTCGTAACGAACTACCAGATTATGTTAAACCATTATTTGATCGTATGACGGAGTAAAGAAAATGTTAGAATTTATTTTAGGGTTAGCAGGTGGTTGGGTAACAGCAGCAATTGTGTGGCGGCAGAAGATTACCAAACTTGATAGAGAAGTTTATCAAGCAGCCGTCGAACGAAAACTATCTGCATTACCCCCATCTATTAAGAAAAACGGGGCAAGAAAATGGCAAGAAAGCCTAGGCAATGGGAACTAGAACAAATTAAGCAAATGATAGCAGAGTCTGAGAAGCAGATTGTAGATCTGTGGAGGACTCTGAGAGATAGTTGTTGGCATCCTAAGAAATACTGGAAGAGACAAACTTACTCTGATTTTGTAGACGACTACTGTGGAAGAGACCCTTCCCATACCATAACAATAAAATGCATCCTTTGTGATAAACGGCTAGCACAAAAGAGCGGAATAAGCCATCCTCCTCGCTCGAAGAAAATTGGTAGCCCAGTAACAGAGGAAGATTGGAAAGAGCTAGAGGGGAAGATAAAGAAATGAAAATAAAGTTAGAGAGAGAACAATGATTTTATACTTCTTAGTAATGATAACGTTAGCAGTACTTGGATACATTTTCATCTTTAAAGATGATGATACCCCTCTATAGGAAAGTTCACTAAAAAGACGTAGTTTAAGTATACTTAAAATGAACCGTAGAAGTTTCTTTAAAAGTTTAGCCCAAGGCGTATTAGTAGCAGCAGCAACTATCTATTGCCCAAGTATCGTCCCACCTAGAAAACTAAGATGTGTTTGGAAAGTAGATCCGGTACAAGACTTTTACTTTTATTACAAGCACAAACCTGAAATAAAAGCAGCGGTAGTGAAAGAGATTCAAGAAGAAATAGATTTAATAATAACACAAGAGCTTTTAAAATGAAGAAACCAACAAAAAGAGTAAGGAAAGATAAAAGTAATCCCCTTGGACTAAAAGAACCAGTCCTGGTAAAGATAATAGAAATAAGTTCTGAGTATAGAGGTTATAGTGACTGGAACGATGAGGAGTATGTTTATACAGTTAATAAAACCACACCCTGGACAGAAGTTTCTATAGAGGAATACTATCTCCTTGTAGAAGCAGTTAAACTTATGCACATATCGGACCAATTACGGTTTCAAGATAAAAGATATTACTTGGTTAGAGACACAGAGGTCACCAGGGAAGAAGTAGAATGGGCTGTCCAGGAAGTATTAGAAAAGCACAAAGAACAAGAAGAGAAAAAACGTCTGGCTGCTGAAAAAAGGGAAAAAGCAAAAGCTAAAAGAAAGAAGAAGAAAGAAGCTGAAGAGAAAAAGCTTCTAGAAGACCTAAAGAAGAAGTATGAAAAATGATTAATAAAACATACAAAGTAGAAGATTTGAGAGAATTACTTTATGATAACGGGAGAATCAAAGAAAGAAGAATAACAGGGCAGTGTCGCTGGTTTACATATGAACGCATAGTCTTTGAAGATGGTGGAGAATTCTATACTGTAGACAGAATGTATGGATCAACGGAGTCCCAAGAACCAGACCTGGAATATGACGAAGACTTCCCTGATTCAGATGGTGGTCTAGTGAGCTGCCCAGGGGTAATTTTAGTTGATCTTACTGTTAAGGATTGGGTAAAAGTTGGAAGTGTGGATATGGTGTATTAATGAATGAAAAACCAGAATGCCCAACAATCAAGCAAATGGAAATTAAACCTCGGTGCAATCAGTGCATTCAGCGTGGAAAAGCCATGGGCCAAATACAGTAGATCCTGTGGTATCTTCAACTATAAGTTTGCCATCGACTCGATCACCACAATCAAAAACTTCAACAGCTTTAAATTCGTGATCGATCATAATAGTTCCAGTAAGATTATCAACAACCTTTCGAACTTGCCATCCAGCCCCATCACCAAGATCAGTATAGAATATAGCTTTATAAGTTGGAGCTACATAAACCTTAATTGGATTTCTGGCATAGCACTCAACATCCTGCACACAACCTGTTCCAAAATCATCACAAGTGCCATTCACACAATCAGACGCAATCCATGTAGGATGGACGTTACCCCAAGGATAATCATCGTCTGGCCAAACATATTCTGCTTCATCAGTAATTGCAAAGCAACCGTCGCAGTCACTCATTTCAAATTCTCCTAATATTGTATATATACTACCTTTAAATATGGGACCCGTTTTAAAATTTTGAAAACAGATCTAAAATTTTGAAAACAGATCTAGGATTTTGGACCCGTTTTAAAATTTTGAAAACAGATCTAGGATTCAGGGAAAATGTCTTAGGTTCCCTGTATAAGGGGCGAAGTGGAGGAAACAGGAGTCCCAAGAACGCGAAATTTTTCCCGAGTATTTTCTACCCGGGATCATTTCCTCATCGGGAAAGATACCCGAACTTGGCCTCGTATGCCCCAAGGATTTGCATCTCGGCGTTTGGGTAGTATCTCTCACTGTCGCCATCACAGTCGGCGCGCTCGTCGAGTTCGGTCAGAAGCCACTCTAGGCGCTCTTGGCACTTCCGCATAGCTTCCTCGCGTTCTGCGAAGTCTTGAGCGTACTTCTTGATGCAACGCGCCCAATGGCGAGCACGCTTCGCCCACACCTTTCGATCCTCGCGGGAGTATTCGTAGTGAGGATCGAAAGCCAGCTTCTGCGCTTCTCGGAGCGCGAACTCGAATCCCGACCAATTGAGAGCATACATCCGGAGTTCGAAAGAACCGGGAACGTGAATCGAATTGAACACTGCAAACCTCACTAGTAGAAGAACCGATAAGGGTATTCTCTCATACCTATCGGGACTGTCAATACCCTAACCTGAGCGAAAAGAAAAAAGTTTTTGGGCTTGACAGCTCAGGGCTCATATGGTAAATAGGGAAATATTCCCGGATTCTAAGTCGTTGGGAAATATGGGCTTAGGCTCACAAACGCCGGGCCGGGAATATTTCCTCACTATTTTTTACTAAAAAGTTTTCTGATTGGCACGCAAGTTAGGGCATTGACACGTCCGATGAGTAGGATACAATACCCTTGTCAGGTTTGGAGGTTTTGAGCGATGGAGATCGAAGACTATAGCGGGGACGACTGGGAGTTGGTTCGGGTATTCCATACCGAATCCGAGGCGGATGCCTGGGTCGACGAAATGGAGGATATCCACAGCGGTATCGGCTATCGTGTTGCGTATATTCCGGTAATCGATCATGGGGCGATTCGAAACATGGCCTATGGCGTTTACTCTTACCCGAAGGATTGAACGATGATGAACGAACGAGAGTTTCTAGCTTTTTGTGAGCGCATGGATTACTACGATGCGTGTGTCGACGCTGGCGACATCGAACTAGCCGCCATGGAAATGGAATCGATCTGCTTGTTGTATACGATCGAGGAGATCATCGAGGCAACCGAACGCCGCCGGTTGCTCCAGGAGTATCGGGATATCGTCGACGGCGACAACCCCGACGACGAATACGAAATGGACCGCGAGCTTGACCACGGCACAGTTCGAGACAATCCAGGAAGGTTGTTCTAATGGGAGCCAACTATACGGCTACAGCGGAATTTCATGAGCGGACTTCCTTCTCTACCTTATTGGAAGCAGAACGGCATGCCGCAATAATCAATCGGATTCAACACCTTGAATACCCTTTCGATTGGGCCGCCTATCCCCACACAAATGGGACGTTTTTCATTCGCCACGACTTCGATCGTACTTACTTGAAAGTAATCTAATGGAAGAGAATCGCTTTTTCCGTGGCTGCTTCAACGGCCTCGTTTTGTCAACAGCTTTTTGGTTTCTCCTTTACGTTCTTATCGTGCTTTTGATCTAGAACGTAAGCCGCTGAGGATCATGGACTTAGCGCCATAAACGCCGGGCGAGGCATATTTCCTCACTATTTTTTACTAAAAAGTTTTCTGATTGGCACACTAGACAGATCAAGGTTTCATGAGAGAATAGCTCTATCGGGTTAGTTAAGTCTTTTTCAGTGAGGTTTGAGTCATGAAGGTTTCGCGTTACCACGTTTACCAGTCCGATTATTCCGGCAAGTGGCACTCCTGTGGCGTCACGGTCGAGCTTCGCTATCCCTCTGCTCTCGACAAGGAACATGAGAGCCGGGAAGCCGCCGAAGCCTACTGCGCGAAGATGAACGCTCTACTCAAGCGGAACAGCCCGGACTTCCCGCTGGGTCCGCGAGACGACGAGTACTGCACCGAGAAGGAGTGGGACGAGCACCAGGCCGACGTTGCTGCCTACTTCAACGAGCTTTATGACGGTCTCAGCGACGGAGAGCAACGCGAGCAAGAACTGCGCCAACGGGACGAAGAACTCTACGAAAACTGGAAAAACGAGTACTAGGCTCTAAGCCCTTGGAGACTATGGTCTTAGGGCTGCCAGGGCCGGGCAAGGCATATTTCCCCATTATTTGTTACAAAAAAGTTTTTTGATTGGCACACTAGACAGATCAAGGTTTCGTGAGAGAATACATGCATGGACGCTAGGAACTACAAAAAGCGTGCTGACGGTTGTCGAGAGAATCACGACCGAATGCTTCTAGTGTTCCAGACCGAAGACGATGACGGTTTGGAACTTTCTTTCAACCTTCCTGCAAAGTACGAGGTCTGCGACCTATGCCAAGGTAGAGGAACCCACGTCAATCCAGCCATCGACGAGCACGGCTTGTCAAGCGAAGATTTCGACGATGACCCGGATTTCCGCGAGGAATATTTCCGTGGTGATTACGACGTTTCCTGCTCGTGTTGCGCGGGTCGTCGTGTCATGCTGGTGGTCGATCGTGACACCCTAGAGACGCAGGCCCCCGATTTGCTCGAAAAGTACGATGACCACGTAGAAGACGTGTGGGCTTCCCGAGCCGAGGCCGATTACCAGCGCCGTATGGGCTTCTAGAGCCTAACCCCTTGCCCTTCATGGACTTAGGGCCATCGAGCCCGGCCAAGGCATATTTCCCCATTATTTGTTACAAAAAAGTTTTTCGATTGGCACACTAGATTAGGTATTGACAGTGCCGATGAGTATGAGAGAATACCCTTGTCAGGTTTATAGGAGGTTTGAGCCAATGTTGTTCCACGTCTACGATCGTAATTCCGATCGGAGCTTTGAGGTTACTCGGTTTCTCGGGTTGGAAAACAGCCGGAAAGCCGTACAGTCTGACGAAATCGCAGCCGAATTGTTTTGCATCTACTTGAACGAGCAAGGCGGTGCTCCGGTCACGAAGGAATACTCGGAGGGTTCTGAGCCAGAACCCGATTGCTACGCAACCGTTGCGTATATCCGGAACGCCGGCTATGCCGTCCGGATCGAAAGAGAGAACGGAACGTTTTCCGAGTGGCTTCTAATTCGATACCAAGAGGACGCCATTGAGGTGGCAGAGTAAACCGATGAGTCGATTCTACGCAAGCTATGATGAGTGCGCGCGTGATGCGCGGGCGGCTGCCGGCGGCGGTTACTACGTGCGGTTGCGCCGTGTGTCCGAATACGTCTCGGGGGCGGGCTACGTGTGGAACTACGTGCCGAAGCCTGAGAACCAGTACGGTCACGATCTAGAGGGCGAGCTGATCTCACCGGCAATGATCGACACCGCCCGAGTAGAAAGGGGAGACCGATGAACTTCCAGATTTGCGTCAACTGCGGGACGGCTCCCGGTTACATCCACAAGGGCCATTGTCCGGAACCGAAATACAGCGGCGAGCCCACCTGTTTGCATGTCGCCTCTATGCACAAGGGCGAACTCATATGCAAGGGCTGCCAGCCGTTCTGCGGGCTAGCTCGTCCACGGGAACGCGAACGTGATGAAGTGCCTGTGCCCTGCGCAGTGTGCCACAAGCCCGCATGGGTGGATATCGACGTTTGGGCCGCGCGGCTCGCGTCGGATGTCGCCGACGCTGACGACTGATCTCGCTGAGCTGTCGGGACGCCTTAAGTGGTTGCCCTTCATGGACTTAGGGCCATCGAGGCCGGCCCGGCAATAATACCCGGGAAAAACTCCTCTCAGAGCTTATACGATTTGATCGTAGAAATCAAGCAGCTTAGAGTATAGTTTACTACTCGGATTGAGCAGGGGGAACATAGAATGACCCCCTTCGGCGTCAGCATCGAAAGCCCTTTTCAAGTCCCATGCTTCGCATTCCGAAAGTTCATTGATACCTTCATGTAGATGCGACATAGCATCAGACCAGCAATAACGATACCCTACAAACTGTATTGTCCAAATATCCTCTGGTGCTAGGTGTAATGTATACATGGTTTGACTTTTTTACCACCCGAACATATCCCTTAGTTCATTCTGGATATCATACAACTCATTGATATCCTCACAGTCTTTGACTTTTTCTAATAGTTCTATGAGATACTCAACACTAGTTGAAGTTGATCCCCTTTGGAGCCAAACGAAAGCATTATTATAAGTATCCCATTGTCCATTTCTTAGAACCACCCGTTCGTAAACTTGACTTTTATTCATTATTCCTCCCATTCCTGCTCTGCCCATGCATTTCAAGTCTCCTATTGGTTTGCCTATATACTAGCACAGCCATGAGAGCCCGTCAAGAACTTTTTTGTCAGTAATAATGCCCGGCCCGGGCCGATCCGCTCTAAGTCTATGCTACACAAGCACTTAAAGTTTTTCAGGATTAGCCTTGACCGATCGGCCCGAACAGCCGATACTATCCATACACGAGACACGAAAGGGATTAAACAATGATTGTCAAGTTCGAAGTCGACTCCGAAAACCTCGACGAATTGAGATTGGTTTACGATCTGATCTGCAGGATGAAAAGCGGGTTGGAAGCCAAGTGCTCAGTAAATTTCTTCGATTACGTCGATTGCATCGGAAGCGCTAAGGAAATTGCGTTATACAACGCTGTTTACCCGAACGGGTATTCCAGAGGTGGGTACCAGAAAGTAGCCGGTATCAAAAAACTCCGGGAGTTGTGTCCTCACCTCAACCTCTCACTTTCACAAGCAAAGTTGATTGTCGACAACTACATCTCACATTGCGAGGGCAAGTAAAATGATTGGCAAGTATGTCACTTTCTTTCATGTCAATGGTTTGGTCGATGGACTCTGCAAGGGGAAAGTTCACAATTCCGAAAAAATCGAAACCACTTGGAAAATCGAGCTTGCGGACCGAAG
>Ga0070749_10000466_pt1 | contig 27282 bp, 28 predicted proteins | sample VirMetDEL_Nov_18_FD_75180 | JGI IMG/M metagenome (GOLD analysis project Ga0070749, IMG submission 75180) | Aqueous microbial communities from the Delaware River and Bay under freshwater to marine salinity gradient to study organic matter... | ecosystem: Environmental > Aquatic > Marine >...
ACTTATTTTCAACAAAGATTATTAGGAAATTGGTAAAAGTAAAAAAAATAGAAATCTTTGGTGAAACTATCTCTCACTTTATAAGAGTTATGACAAAAAACCTATTTAAAGAAATATATATAGTATATAATATATACGATGAAACAAGATTATAAAATTAACGAACAAAAAATTAACCAATGGTTGAGTGAATTAGAAGAAGATAGAACTAAACATTTTAATGATGTTAAATCATCTTCTACAACTGATAAAGAGAAAGAAAGTAAAATTAAATCTTTAGAAGCTATACAAAAACAACTTCTAAACTATAAGAAAATATTAAACAAAGAAAGGGAACAAAATGAATAAAGTTTAAGCATATATTTATATAATACTATATAAATAATGACATCAATTACTGGAACAATTTTAATCATTGGTGGAGCAGGATATGTAGGTTCAAATTTTATTGACTATATTTATAATAATCAACCTAATCTTAATATTGTAAATGCTGATAATTTGACATCTTTAGGTTCTAGCGCTGATAATATTAATTCAACAATAAGAAATGATGCTTCAAGATATAGTTTTATTCAATGTAATATGAATGACGCAAAAGCAATGAACGCATTACTTAACTCAAGACCTGATATAAATTATGTTTTAATTTTAGCAGCGTATCTACCCTACCAACCTACAAACCAAACTTATTTTATTAAAAACAATCTTTTAAGCCTTATTGCTTGTTTAGATATTCTTAAACCATTTTGTACTTCTTCTCAAATAGAACACATATTATATCAATCATCAATGATTAGTTATATTAATGGAAATGGTATGAATGATGAAACACCATATCAAAATTTAGGTTATGTTCTTAATAGTTATGATACAACTAAAACAATGGCTAGTGAAATAATTTTTAAATATGCTTTAGAAATGCCTATTACATCAATTTATCCATCTCATATTTTTGGAGGAATAAACCAACATAAACAAGATGTTTTTTGGGGAGTTCAATTAGCTATTCAAGCAGGACAAAAAGTTCCATTATCAATTGAATGGCAAACTCATAATGATTTGTGGGTTTCAGTCCTTGACTTAATAGCTATTTATATCCATATACTTGATGAAGGAAGTTTAGGAAAGAAATATAGAGTTGTTAATCCTACACAAAAATTCCCTTTATATGACACTGTTGTAGATATTATAATTCAATTAACAGGAACCGCAACACCTGATAATTTTATTGAATTTAATACAGACCCTGTATCTCTTCCAACTGATACTGATTTTACAATTTCACCTGATATTCCTATAAGTCTAATACCATCTATAACAGTTCAAAGTGAAATAAATAATATGCCTTTTTCTTAATTTAAATATAGAACACTATATATGGATATAATATAATGTCTAGAAGAAATATTGTTAAAATTCCACTTTCTAACGCATCCTATAAACCACTATCAAAAGGTCAATATTCTGGTAAAGGTATTGGTTCAGTTTTACTTGATGGTGGAATGGGTGGCCAATCATCATATGCTTCACCTGAAGCTTATACTGATGCTACAGGTATTGACCCTTTTACTCATAAAAGAGAAACAACTAAAAGTACTAAAGGTGAAGGTTTAGCTGATAAAATAGCTCATAGATTATCAAATCTTAATATTGATAAAAAGACTGGTGTTCCTAAAAAGAAAAACATAACTATGAGTTTTTGAATTGATGATAAACTTATTTAAAAAATCTATTTAAATATTTACATATTATATAGTATTATAATAATATGTGTGATAAACTTGTTTATGACTTATCTCAAGAAGTAGAAGGAACACCAAATATTTTCATTAGAAAGGATTGGGTTAATATTATGGATAATATGAATACTAACTATCAATCTAATCAATCTATTATTGACACTTCACAATTGTCAAACTCTAATAAATGGATGAGCTATAGAGAAGCTTACTTAGCTGTACCTCTTCTTTTAACAATTAATGGTACCAATAATACAGTAGCTAATTTTGAAATAAATGACTACAGTTTTGGTCTTAAAAACTGGTTTGGTACTATTATCCACTCTTTAACTCTTGACTATAATGGAACAACTATTATTCAACAAACACCATTTGTTAATATGTGGAATATTTTTAAACTTTTGACATCTTTATCTTATGCTGATGTAGCTACTATGGGTGCCACTATTGGTTTTTATCCTGATAATTTCAATTCATTTGAAAATAGTGGTAATACCGCTACTACTACTGGTTTTGGTATATGTAATAATCAAATGCCTTCATTCGCTTCATATACAGCAGGTGTTGTTAGTCAAAATTATGATGCGTATGGTAATAATGGTACCGGTGGAAATCAAGGTTTAACAATGAGAACTAAATGGATTATGTATAACCCCGAAGCTTATGCTGGTGTATGGCAATATGATACTTTATTATCTGCTAACCAAAGTACTAATATTTGGAAATCATATATTATCCAAGGTGGAAGTGCAAAAACCGTTAATGCTGGCAATTCTCCTATATTTCAAGCGAATATTATGGGTATTATTTATTTAAGACATTTAGCATCATTCTTTAATATGATTCCATTGCTTAAAGGTGTCTTTATGAAACTAACATTAAATCTTAATAATACTAAACAAACAGTGAAAGTTCAAAATGGTACATTTATAACACAAGATGTTCCAAGCATTCCTGTTGGTGGTGTAAATCCTATTTTAATCCCTTCCATTGACACTGGTTCTTCTTGGCTTAATACAGCTTACGGTGCTAATGAAGGTACGGTCAATTATGATTTGTCTATTGGTTCCAAAGTTTTGGGTTTGAATGGTATGGAAGCTTATCAAGGAAGAATAGCTCAATCTATTTATCTTTATGTTCCAGCTTATTCATTCAACCCTACATTTGAAGAAGCATATTTATCATCATCACCAAAAACTATTAGATACACTGATATTTATCAATATCAAGTATTAAATCAAGGTGCTAATGCTAATATTAATGCTCTTGTCACCAATGGTATTGCTAATATTAAATCTGTTTTGATTATTCCATTTTTAAACTCTGTACCAAATTCCGGCACTACTACTATGACTAATGAATGGCAGTCTCCTTTTGATACTGCTGGTTGCGGAACTACTGCTCCTCTTGTTTCTTTGACTAATTTCAATATTCAAATTAGCGGACAAAACGCTATTTATAACACTCAAAGATATAACTGGGAAGAATTTGTCAATCAACTATATGGTGAAAACGCTGTTAATGGTGGTTTAACTGATGGTTTGACTTCTGGATTAATTGATTTTATGGCATTCCAAAACTCTGCTTGTTATTACTATGTTAATGTTGAAAGAATGCTTCCAGTTGAAAAATCCGTTCCTAAATCAGTTCAAATTACAGGATTAAATAATACTCCTAATACTATTAATCTTTGGGTATTTATTGAATATGAAACTGAAGTAAGAGTTGATTTATACACTGGTGCTAGAATTTAAATCTGCTTAATAATGAGATAATAACATATAAATAAACAATTTAAATATATACAACTAATATTCATTATATAATGAATATTGTTGGATTAGGTATTTCACCAAGACAAATGTCTAGATTAAGAAACGGACATAAAGTAAGGGTTAAATATGGTAAGGGTTGCAATGTAATTGTAAGTCCTGAAAATTATAATATTTTAACTAGAGCTTTTTCTAAATCAAAAGGAGCTGAAATTCAATTAACTCCTGAAGAAATTGAAATAAATAGAGGAATGAGCCCAGAGCAACATCAAGCTCTTTTGGAAACCGCTGATACATCATTGGCTTCTATGGAAGGAACCGGGTTATTTGCCGGTGGTAAAGTTAAAGTTGGTAAAGCATTTAAGAAAGCTGGAAGAAAAATGAAAAAGGGTTTTCAAACATTAGATAGAACTGCTAAAAAACAAGATTGGGGTGGAAAATTTGAAACTGTCAAAAAAGCTATTCCAAAAAAAGCGGTAGAAGAGGGTATGAAAATGGCTCTTATGTCTCAAGGTATGGATGAAAGACAAGCTAATATCGCTGCAGGAGCTAGTACTGGAGCTTTATATAAGACTGATTTTTCACAGAAACCCCAAGCTAAAGACGCTATAATGGGCGGCCTTGAAGGCGGTGTTAAAGGAGCAATGAAAAAACCAAAGGATGCATCACCTACTACAGCTGTTGGTAAAGGATTATATGCTGGTAGTGGGTTTGATGGTTTGAATTTACAAACTAGAGGTTCTCTATTGGCTAATAGACAATTAGCAGGTCTTGATAAAAGATTTGTTGATGGTTTATTACACGGAGGTGTTGAAAAGCAATATTGGGATAGTCCAATGGCTCCTCCTTCAAGAGGTACTGGATTGAAAGCAAGAATGAATGATAGAAACCTTATTAGAGGTAGAGGTTCTTTAGTATCTCAAGATGTTATGCTTCCACCAGCTATGAGGTCTCAACCATATGGTGAAAATTATCATATGAAAAATATGCTTCCCCCAGCTTATCAAGAATTTTTTGATAATAATCGTTAGAATAAAGAATTTGTCATAACTCTTATAAAGTGAGAGATATTTTCACCAAAGATTTTATAGATTTTTATAATTTATAATTTTTTACTTTTTATAGTTAAAAATAATTATAGTTTATAAGAAGTTATGACAAAAAATCAATTTAAACAAATATTGGTATATATACTATATAAATGTATATTATTGAAGTTGTAGCATATCATATAAGAAATTTATTAAGAAGAGATTTTAATGGATTATATGTGACCGGTTATGTAAGAAATAAAGAATATAGAGAACTAGTAATTATTAGCAAATCAAAACTTCCAGAAATGGAAGCTGTTATAGATTTTCAATATAACGCAAGAAAAATAACAAGTGATGATAATACTTGGACTGAATATGAAATACATTGTAATGGAGATATTGATAATATAGTATATTTAAGACTTCATACTTATACTGATAAAAATGAAAGACAAGAAATAATAAATTATTATAAAAAATAATTTAAGATTATGACAGTATATATTTATATAATTATATAATGCTTACAGACCATCAAATAGAAGATTTAGCAACAAGAATGAATGTTCCATTAGCAGGTGTTTATTTCAAAGATGAACTACCAAAAATTGAAACTAATAAAACATACATTATTAATTTACAAGATAGTGAAACAGAGGACGGTCAAGAAAACGGAGGAACTCATTGGGTTATGCTTCAAGTCAAAGAAACACCAAATGGAACAATTGAACCTTTTTATTTTGACAGCTACGGACAACCTCCACCAGAAATATTAAAATCAAAAGTTAAAAAACAATTCAAAAAATATCTACCATATCAAACAAAAGATATCCAATCTTTAATGAATAACGCCTGTGGTTTTTATTGTTTAGCTCTAGCTCATTTTATAAATTTCTTTAGAGGTAGAACAGGAGTATTTTATAAAGATATAGATGACTTTATAGATTTATTTGATGACTTGAATAAATCAATAGATTGGAAGAAGAATGAATATATTTTAAAACATTTCTTCCAAAGCGAAGACCCTACATTAAGAAAATCTATTGACACGGATATTGAGAATACGGATGAATATAAAAGGATTGTTAATGAAGACAGCGGAAGTGGTATTGACTTGACAAAAATTCCTGTTAATGTAAAATATAATGAAAAGTAATTTAAGGACATATATTTTTAGTATATATTATATAATGGAAGATATAAAGCCTAAATACACTGAAGCTCAAAAAAAAGCTACATTGAAATATAGAGAAAACAATAAAGAAAAAATAAACGCTCAAAGAAAAAAATATTATCAAGAGCGTAAAGAAAAAGACCCAGCATTTATTGAATACAAAAGACAAAAGGCTAAAGAATACTATGCTAAAAAGAAAGCTTTGAAAGAACAAGAAAAAAAAGAACCAGTAAAAGAACCTGAACCTGTAATTGAAACAGAACCAGAACCAAGTACAGAACCTGTCAAAAAATCCAGAAAGTCAAAAAAAGCAGAACCAGAAATTATCCCTACCATATATGAGGAAGAAAAAAAAGTTATTGAGAAATCCACATCTAAACCTAAAAAGGAAGAAATTATAGAACCAAAGATTGAAGAAAAACCAGTGGTTAAAAAACCTAATTTAAATTTTGAAGAATTATGTAATATGACGGAATTAGGTCAAGTATTATGTAATGCTAAAGAAGAACCGGTTAAAGAAAAGAAAAGATTAAAAATAAGAGTTAAGAAATAAAATATATATAGTATATATAAAAAATGGAGTGGAAAAATTCTTTTGATGTTTTATGGTGGGACAGTGATGAAGAAATAGAAGATGAAGAACCAATTAATAAACCCAAACTTATACTAACTAAGAACAAAGCAGGAACAGGACATTTAATATCTTGTGTTGAAAATAAAAGAGTATTTGTTAGAGAATATAGTTTAGCTAAACATATGCTTAATAAAAAGGAATGTTTTAATTATGCTATAGAAATTATGAAAAGTGAAGAAAAAATTAAAAAAGCTATACAAGCAGTTATAGATTATGAAGAACCTGCATTTATAACTCATAACCTAGATGAGTTCTTAACCAAAAATAACATTCCTGTAAATTAAAGACTTCGCCAGTGGGGTCTTAAACTTTTTCATTTAATTATAGAATATAAAAACGCTAGCCGTTTTTATATTTATAGATTACAAATTAAAATATTTAAAGACCCCTTTTTAATTATTAACAAAAATGTCATATTCAATCCAAGAACCAGATGAAGAAATTAAATTTTTTACTGAAGACCACCAAGAATATGAGCGACCATATTATGAGATGTATTCTAAATTACAAAGAAAAAGGTTTATGGGTGTATTAAAACAATTAAGACTAGTGTGGTTTAATGTATATAAACAACTTAAAATGTTTAGAATGATTGAAGGTATTGATGAAACAAATATTATAATGAGTAAGGTACATAAATTATTTATTATAGAACATAATGCATTAACTGAATATTATGCTGAAGAAAAGATGCTTAAAAGAAAAAATAAATATTACTTATCAAAAAAAATAAATAAATTAAGAAGAGCTAAAACTAAATTATAATGTTTATTAATTATATAATTAACATATAATTAAAGAGTTTAAATGAAAATTAAGCTAAATATTAATAAAAGTGTATAAAAATGTAATATAAAGCTTAATTAAAAATTTTTAATTAAGATAAATATGTATTTTAAGGCTATTTTAGTTAATTAAACGCTTAATAATCAATTAATGACATTATATAATAGTTAATATCATTATTAAATTTAAATATATTAATATAATAATTAATATTTAAATATATTTCAATATTATAAAATATTAAAATATGAATAATAAAGCACAAGAACTTTTAAAATATTCAAACCCAAATGAAGTTCAAAGATTAGCTGATGAACTATTTGACAACATCCCTTATGATTTGGCATTATCAACTCGTAAAAATAAAAAATATATGATTAGAGGTGAATTTACTAATAATAAATGGATACACTTTGGCGAGATGGGTTATGAAGATTACACCAAACACAAAGATGAAGAAAGAAGAGATAAATTCCTTTCAAGGAATAGAGCGTGGCGTAATATGCCCGCTGATAGTCCTGCTTTCTTGTCATATCAATTATTATGGTAATTGATTTTTTCTAGGACGCCCTCTTGGTCTTTTTACACCTGTTCCTGCTGCTGGTGGTGGTGGTGGAGGCATATTATCCCGTCTTTTTGAAATTAAAGACGCATTAATAGATTTTTGTTTTTTTCTATATCTTGAAGGAGGAGTACCATCAGGAGTTTCTGTAGGAGAACCTGATGGTGTTGATGGAGGTGTATGTTCGCTTGGATATACTTCTTGATTAAGTGCTAAATCAGCATCGCGTAAATGTGGATATTTATTTATTAATTTATTCGCTGTCATTTCTCCTGTTTCCAATTTTCTTAAATCTTCAATAAGTCCTCTACCACTACTTCTAGCTCTTCCTGCATATAAACCTTTACCATCCATTTCTTCATCGCTTGATAAATCCAATACTATAGCCCCACCTTTCATTTGTTTATTAAGTTCTTCCATCACGGATTTTTTAAGAGCTCGTTTAGTTTTAGCATCTAAACCTTTTTTAATATTCATTTCAGTATCAACTGTATATTTATCACCTTTCTTTTTAAGGTCGCTTCTTCCTTTCATAATGTTTGCTTCTTTATATATTTTTGGTTCTTTTATTGTTTTTGTTTTTTTATTCAAACCTTTTGATGTTGAAAAAGTTGGATTTCTATCATATTCATAAGCATTTATCATTGCATCAAACTCATCCATTTTATATTTATATATAATATAAATAATATAAATTTTATATTATATTTTTTAAAAAAAATATTTATAACATAATATCTGTTTGTATAAATTTATTTGGAAATACTTTATAAACCAAAACATTATTTTCTCTAATTAAATTATAATTTAATTTAGCTTTTTTTGTATTATTATCATAATTAAAATTATTGTCATTTAATACTTGATAAACATATCTTCCATCATTAGTTAATAAATCATAATTTAATGTCATATCCTTATTTTTTAATATATCTTTGTTAATATTTATCTTTTTAGGTTTTCCAGTATTTTCATCCATAACATAAATATAATTTAATCTAACACCTGAAATATATGCTTTTTGTGTAATTGGATTTAAAGTATAAATATTTGATGACATTGTTGGAAATGAACCATAAGCGCCATAATTTTCACCTGTTATTTTACCAGTTGTAATCCCTATATATGGATAATCATTCCTCCTTATAATTTCCTTTTCAAAATCATCTTTACTAGATAATATGTTTAATATTCTTTTTTTATCTTTTTTATCAGTTGTATTATCTAATGTATTTTTTAATTCTTTTCTTAAATTATAAGAATATTTATTAAATGCTTCGTTTAATTGATTAATATTAAGTCCTTCCCATACGTGTGTGTATAAATATGCTTTACTATCAGTTAAATGTTTATTACCCATTAAATCAATATGTGTAAATTCCCAAGGATATTTTAATTCATTACCTACTAGTATTCTATATTTAGGGTCGTGATATTGTTTTGGTATATTTTGTTTAACAACATCTTCTAATTTTGTAATATTACTATTATCATTAACTATATTTTGCAAAGGTTTAGACCATTCATTATCTTTAATTGTTAATTCTTCAAGTGATAAACCATTTGGTAAATCAATATTGTTTTTCTTTTTTGCTTTTTGAAAATCGCTTCTAATTTCATTTTGTGGTTTTTCAGTTTTAAAATATTCTAAATCCATTAATTTATCAGTTTCCAAACTTTCAATAAAAGGTTTTCCAAATTTACTAATCAAATTTTTTTCATAATGTTTTTTAGATATTTCTTCCTTTTCTTTCATTTCATTATATGGTTCTTTTAACCCTTCAAATATTTTTTCTTTAAGTTTTCCTTCATAATGTTCTTTAGCTCTTTTTTTATTTTCTTGATTTATTATATTTAATTCTTCTCTTTCAATTTCATCAAGTCTTTTTTCAATATATTCAGTTTCATCATCAATTTGTTTTTTTATCCATTGTTGTTCTTCATCCAAATCTTCATCATCACCAATTATTGAATAAAATGAATTATAATTTTGGTCGTACAAATCTCTTAATTCTTGTTCTGTTAATTTATCTAATTCGCTTTTATCCAACCCTATAAATTTACCATCTCTAATGGTTCCACCAATCATACCATCTGTCATTTTACCCCAAGGACTATTAACATAATGATAAGGATTAGGTGCTCCGCTTATATACCCGTCAATATCTCTATCGTAAAAATTCATTTATATAATATAATATACTATATAACTAAACTTTAAAATTTATTTCTTTATATATATTGGTTCTTGAATTGTAGAAGAACCCATATCAGCCATATCCTTTTGTAAGGCTTTTTTAGTTTCAATTAAATCTCCATATTTCTCGGTTAAATATGTTTTTCTCATTTGATTAACTCCTGCCTTTTTACCAAACAATTTATTTAATCTTTGGTTTAGTTTAACGCTTGATAAAGGATTTAATGATGTATCAAATAACAAGTAATCTGTAGGATTATATTTAGCCCATTTGTTTATTATAGTCTTTAAAGCTTTAGGAATTTCAAGTTTTTGTTGTCCGTAAGTTTTAGCGGTTTTATAATCGTTAAAAATGAATTCGTTTTTATCAATATAGTTATCAGTTTTAGTATCAACATTTCTAATCTTCATTTTAACATAATCCTTGCTTCTTCTTGGAGGAACAAAGAACCCACTAAATAAACTCAATATAATAAACAATTGTATATCTTGTAAATCGGCTTGGGTTAGTTTAGACTTTTTATATAGAATATTAGCGTTCTTTCTTAAAGTATCATATAATTTCATCATTTGGTCTTTATCAACCCAGTTTTCTTCTTGTGTTTCCGTTTTGGTTTGTTTAGCTTGTTCTTCATTATAATTCTTTATATCATCTAACATAAGTTCTCTATATTCTTTTTTATCTGTTATAATGACTAAAGCGGATAAAATGGTTTTTCTTTTGTTTGAAGGAAGGTCTTTAAGATAATTAATAATATTAGTTGTTTTATCAAAATCTTTTAAATCTGGTGTTTCTTTATCAAATACTTTGCTATAAAGGTTTCTTAAAATACTTTCATAAGTTTTAAGAGAAGATTTAGAAAGAGTAGGTCTCTTTTCTTTTAATAGTTTTTCAAATACGCTCATTATATAAATATTAATATTAATAATTCCTTAAATGGATTTAGAGATTATATAATCCCAAAATCTATATATAAAATATATAGGAAAATTGTACTCTTACAAATATATGGTGCTATTCCTTTAAATGGGTTTTTTGTCATAACTCTTATAAAGTGAGAGATAGTTTCACCAAAGATTTCTAGAATTTTTACTTTTTATAATTTTTTACTTTTGTTTGTTGAAAATAAGTATAGTTTATAAGAAGTTATGACAAATTATTGATTTAAACTAATCACTATCACTATATTCTTCTTCCCCTTTCTTTGCTTTATAAACCTTCTTTGGTTTAGTTCTTGGTATATCCTTTAAGAATTCATCTAAATTATAATAATCATCCCAACCCTTCCTATATTTCTCATTTCTTTTTGATTTACCACCTTTAATGATTAATGGTCTCATATGCTCCGATGTTGCATCTTGATATATAGCTTGTAATTCATCCCTATCTAAATCTGTACCCCATTCATTCAATATAGCTGTTTGTTCTCTTTTAGAACCTCCTAAATTCAATATAACCAAATAGTTGCTATTCTTTCTTATAAACTTTGGTATATCATAATATGACTGACTTAAATAAACTACACTACAGTTCCTCTTTCTAGCTCTCATATAAAATTTTTCTACGGCATCTTGGTTTTTGTTTAAAACTAAATCATCCCAAACTACCAAGTGATTTTCTTTCTTATCCAAATCATCAAGTTTTGGTGTTGAAGCCATACCTTCACTTACTTTAATTCTTTCATTCTCACCGCTAACCCAGTTATACAATGGTTCATCTTTATTAGATGTCACTATTGCTATATCCGCAAATGTTCCTTTCCCTTGACTAAATACTTTTAACAAGTTCATTAAAAAATTAGTTTTACCACTTCCTGATGGTGCTACTACACACATTCTAAATGGTATTTCAAGATGATGAATATTAACATTAGGATTATCTATTTCATCCAAATATTTTTTTGGTATTACTTCATAAAAATTTATAATACTTCCACCATTTCTAACTGGAATATTTTTTCTAGTCTCCATAACTTTTTTATTTACAATGTCATCAACCATTTTAACAGGCTCTTTTTTCTTAGGAGCTACAACTTCATCAAAATCTGTTGTTCCTCTTGATGGTGGTGCTTGTACTGGTTCTTTATTGTATAATATATTTAATCCAAACGGACACTTCCTCATTATTATATAATTTATATATCATTATGTGTTTAATTTCTTTTAAAATCTAATAGCCTAACATAATTAAATCTTCAAGTAGTTCATTAACTTGAGCTTTCTTTAATAATCCTTGTTTAGATAATTTGACAATCAATAACTTAAACTTTTTAATCATTTCCTTATTATCATTTCCAGCCATTATTTCTCCTTTCATTATTTCAAATTGATTAATATCTCTTTCTTCTTTATCCTTTGAAGGTGCAGGAATACTTAATTTATCTTCAAGTTTAGAAACGCTTATAATCTTATGTAAATAGTCTTTTTCCTCATCATCTAAAGAAGCTAAATCATTATATTTAGGAACACCTCCACCAACAATAGTTTTAAAAATATTTGTCAATTTAGGACTTATTCTTCTTGTTGGAAATTCATTATAAGGAGCTTTTGAACCTCTTCTAATTTTAAAAAACCCTTCCTTTAGTTTTTCTTGGTTAATTTGATTTACTCCAAAACCTATATACATTTGAGGTTTAGGGGCTACAGTAATAGCTCCACCTTTAGGTCTTCCTCTTCTTCTTTTACTTAATCCAAATCCAATAATACTTTCATCAATTTGATTATTTCTTATGGCATTAGTTAAATCCCAAATATTATCAAATCCTGTTTCATTTAATATTTCTTCTTGTCTGTATGGTGGTAAAGCTTGAAATCTATCAAAAATATTGCTCCTTTCAGCTATATTTGGTCTATTTGGTTCTTGAGGAATACCCATCGGAATATTTTGAGCTTGTCCTTCTTGTCTCGTATAAACAGGGTCTTCCAATGGATTAATAACATATACTTTTTGAGCGTTTGCTAAATTTCTTTCTCTTTCATCCATATCTTTAATTTCTTGTCTCATCATCATATTAGCTGATGCTCTTTGTTTAGTCTCTAATTCTTGAGCTCTATCTTTAAATTTATTTTTAAATATTTGAAGACTGTTTCTAGCTTCAGGAGTAGTAAATTGTGATATTTGATTTTTTATTTGTCTAATACTATCACCTGCTAATCTATAATTTTCATTTTCTAACTCTCTTTTTATTTTATCAATCAAACCTTGAATAATATACATTTTAGGCAGTTTTTCTAATAGGTCATATACTTCAGCCAAATCTTCATTATCTTCACCATAAAAATCAAAATTATTTCTGTTTATAATACTTACTAACTCATTTAAAACATCTTGAGAAGGTATAACACTACCTAAAAATGTTAAATCATCAATAAGGTCATCGTGAGCTAGTAAAAATACATTGGTTCCTTGTTGTCCTCTTAATTGACCCACCATATTTTGTAATTGTTGAATTATCAGTCCTACATCTTGAGGCGTTAATATTTTACTTTGAGATGATGTTCCAGTAGTTGATTTAACATAATCACTAAATGAACTCATTGATTGTCTCATTTCAGTAAATGATTTTTCAATGAATTGGACTAATATTTTAACATCTGTTTGGTCTCCCGCTATACCAATAGCGTATTTCTTTTTTAATACTTGAACCATATTTTCAATATTTTGTGCCAACCATCTAATTAACATTCCTCCAACATTTAAAGGACTAGACAAAACTTGTTGAACTACAGCTGTAGCAAATTGAGGTTCAGCTATTGGAGCCATAGCCAATACTATTGATTGTTTCAAATTTTCAACATCGGCTAATTTTTCAGCATTTGTTCTTGTATCCAACATTTGAGTTGTTGGAGGAAGTGTTCCTGTTTCTTGATAAGCTCTATTAGCTTCCAAATTTTGTTGATTAATCTTTGCTTGAAGTCTCAAATTCTCCAAGAATTCATTATTATGTCTATTCATATCTGCTTGTGTTCTATTCGGTTGTCCTGTACTCATTGTATTATATAATATAATGAATACTCTATAATTTAAATTTTTTTATTTAAAAATAGGAACTTTACTCAAATCACGCTTTCCGTTAAAAATTTCATCATTAACCATTGCATTGAATTCTAATTTTATAAGTTCTGGGTCAATATCGTCATAATTATGCATAAGATTTTGAAGTGCTTTTCTTTGTTTATCACTTAATGAATAAGTATTAGTCATAACATCTAAACCCATTTGGTTTAAACATAACATTATAACTCTTTTTGTCATTTGTATTCTTTCTGTGTTTTCGTTAGTTTCAATAGGATATAAACTATCTAAATATTCCAATCTTCGCATATTAGCTTTTTTAGTAAATAAACCATCTACAGTCAAATCTTCATCTGTATATTTAAATCCATCATCCATTATTTTTATTTTACTCTCTGGAGTTGGTTTTACAACTAATTCCATATCTTCAATAATTTCTAAATTTTCAAATTCGTTTTCCATTTTATAATAATATATGTGTGGTTATATTTAAGTTTTTTTATTTATTATAATTATATGTTCTGTTGTTTTTTTAGTTGTTTCATATTTTTTCTCATATGTTATTGTTTGGTTATTTTTAAACAGTAATCTAATAATCCAATTATTCTCAAGGCATAACATTATAAATGCCTTTTCCTTTTTAATATCGTTTTCATTCAAATATTCATATACATTGACTGACGGACAATTATACCAACTATTCTCACTTGCTAAATAAGGAGGGTCAAAAAATATAAGCGCTTTTTTATCGTTCTTAAAATCTCCATAAACTTTAATAGCGTCTTCATTCCTAATTTCTATATTAGCATTCTTTAGAAATTGAATGATAGGAGCTTCAATAAAACTTTTAAGAGTTTCCGCTGTAAAAACCTTATTAATTGGATATAATTTAGGTCTAATGCTATAAATCTTATTAACAAAACAATAACTCGCTAAATCTTCATCGGCTTTATTTACTACTTTTAAATAATCATCTTTATTCTTTACTCCTTCTAAAATTTCACATAACTTATTATATAGTTCAACTCGTTTATTATCGTCTTTAATGGTATTATATAGGTCTATTAACATTTTATTGTTGTCGTTTAAAATATACTTTATATTCTTATCTTGGTTGTTATACCATACATAATAAGAAAAAGCACTTGTACCACAAAATGGTTCAACAATCGTTTTAAACTTTCCAATGTCATCTTTTATAACATCATACAACCTTCCTACTTCTTGTCTTTTATTCCCATAATACCCCATTACAAAATGATTTTTTTTCATTACTATATAATTATATATGAATATATGTTTATGTCAGTTTATTTACAATATATAACATTTAGTTTAGCATCATATTGTTTGATTAGTTCTTTTTCTCTAGTCAAGCCTTCCCCTCTTGTTTTACAAGGATAATCCTCTACTTTTTCAAAAATAAAGGTGTCCCATCCTCCACAAGCTCGTATATATTGATATAAGGGGTATTTATACTTTTTACTTACTTTGTTAGAACAATTCTTTTTATGATTACTTTTTCTACTGTTAAAATCTGTAGTAGAACCAATATAAACAACATCAGGGTTTGAGTGTTGATATATTTTATATATACAAAATTTGTCATATTTACAAGCCATATATTATATAAATGGTTATTGATTTAAACTATTTTTTTCTCATTGAGCGTAGTTTAGCCATATACTCACGCATCTCAGGACTTCCTTTAGGTGGTCTTTTACCTAAACCAGTTCCTTGTTTTTGTTCCTTTGATTTGCTTTCTTCACCTTCTGTTTTACGCTTTCCTGTTGTTTTAGAAGAGGAAGATGAAGATGATGCAGACTGTCTTCTCACAATTACTGGTGATGGTTTAATAGTTGTAGGTGCTGCAGCTCTTTCTCTTTCATCATCTCTACTACTTCCAATACCTATATTACCAAATATTTCGGCTAATTCATCATCACTTTCATCATCACTAATCATTCCTCCAATTCCCATTCCCTCTTTAACTCTTCTAATAATCTCTATTAAATCCTTCTTGAATTGTTTATCTCCTTTTCTCAATCTAGCCTTTATCAATTGTTCCAAGCTTTTATTAGGTGTATGAGAATATTCTTGATATTCCAATGGTTCTTCAAATTGAACTTTAACAACTTTTCTTGGTCTTCCTCTCTTCTTAACACCCATACCAAGAGATTTAGCACCAACAGTTCCAACAACTTTAGAAGCTATACCCAACTCTTTACTCTTTTGATTTTTAGAAGGGTCGTTTTCAGCACCCATTGTATTCCACAGTTGTTTTGCAGCCATCATACCCAAGTAAGGATTACCTGTAGCCATTGTTGAACCTGTCATTGCAGCGCCATAATATAAAGGCTTACCAGCTTCTACAGTCGCTGGAAGTAAATAATCATCAGTTGTTTCACCTAGTTGAATACCTAGTTTTTGTCCTGCACGAGTATTCATAAATTGGTGCATTGGATTAATTTGAGTTGCTCCTGGAGCACCTGCTCTATTAGCTTTACCAGCAGTGGAACCAAAATCTTTACCAACTTTACTCGTTTTTTTATCTTTAACCATCCACATCGCAGGGTTTGCTTTATTAAGAGATTGAGAAATTTTATTCATCTTTTTCCAATTAATTTTCCCACCTTCCATATTCTTCATAGATATAACTAATATAATCTCTTTACCTTTATGCTCTATCTTTTCACTTATATAGTGTCTTTTGACTTTCAAGTCTTCGGGATTATATTGTCTAAATCTAATTTGATTTGGTTTCTTATCAACTTCATCATAAAAATAATCATTGTCCTTCAACCATTTTTTAGCTTGAGGAACAGTCCATCCTTGGTCTCTCATAAATACAATTGATTGAACTATATGGTTTTCGCTCTTATCAGGAACTCTATTAACAAATCCTTCTCCTTCTACAGCTCCTAAACCAGCGCCTAATACTATTTCATTCATTCTACCAGCTAAATCAGTGACAGTATTACTTATATTTTTTAAATATCCAAAACCTTTAAATAAATCCATTGTATCTTGTTTTACAAATGTATAAACTTCAGCATCTCCCATATTTGAACCTTTCAATAAAGCCATTATAAAATCTTGACAATTATTATCAACAGCCGCATAAGTATAGAATTTATCACCTAAAATACTTTTACCACCTTCAATCAATGAACCAAGAGTAATTCCTTGAGGTACTAATACACCCATTCTATGACTGTCTTTTGGTCTCTTGGTATTTAATGATACATTGATTTTTTCATTCTTTTCCAATACCACACTTTTTCCATTTTGTAATTTAACAATAAGGGCTAAATGGAATAATTGGTCTATTGATTTACGCTCCATTCTTTTCTTAAATTTACCCAATGTTAAAGCGTTCATAACTTCAGTAATACCTTGTTGAACTGGATTTCTATTAACATAAGCGCTTATAATTGGTTGGTCTCCATATTCAGCTAATATTTTCTCTCCTTCTGGAGGCAGAGCATCACCTCTTCCAAATACATAACCTTTAGCACTACTAATAGCTCTTTCAGTAGCCCATTGAAAACCTTTAAAAGCATCTTTTAAACCATCAAATGATAAAACACCACTTCCTCTAATTTCTTTAATATATTTACCAAAATATTTATTTATATCTTCTTCCGTATAATGTTTTGGTTCTAAAATAATTTGTTTCTTGAATAATGATTTAGCATATTTAGGAAGTAATTTTAGTTCATCATTAAAGTATTTAGCGTCAAGAGTAAAAACTTTATCACCTAATTGAAATTCTAATTCAGTAATTTCTCTTCTAGGGTCTTTATGAACTGGTTTGGTTGAACGGATTATTTTAGTTTTTGTTGGAGTTATAACTTCTTTCTTTGGTAGTTCAAATTTTTGTTTTACATACTCTTTGTTATTTCTTTGACAATATTCTTTGAATAACCAATTCCAACCAGCTTGAAGCATTTTTCGTTTGTTTTCTTCGTCTTCTAATTTTTCTTCATTATCTTCTTTGGATTTAGAATATTTATCACTATTAACTCTTGTTTTTAATATTTCAATTTCTTGTAGTGATTTCATAATTCTCTTTTTAGTTCCATTTAAAGCAAATGTTAAATCTCTATCACTATGTTCTCTTGTAAGTCTTAATCCATATAATTCAAACATTTCATATTTCGTTTTATCAACAACATATTTTCCGTATTTACTCACTTTATGATTGAATATAGCTTCGTCTTCTGTAGCTTCTCTATATCCTTTTGGTACATCTCCTAAATAATACCAAGGTTTCAATGATGATTTTTTTACTGGTTCTTGTTTTACTGGTTCATTTTTCTTTCTCTCTTCAGCTTTCTTTCTTCTAGCTTCGGCTAATCTTTGAGCTAGTGCTTTAGCTTCTTCACTTCCTTTCTCAACTCTAGCTTTACTAGTCTTTTTAACAACTGGTGTTTTTTCTACTTTAGGATATTTAGCTTCTCTAGCTTTTCTCATTTTTTCAGCTTGAGCTAATGCTTCAGGACTTCCTTTTTTAAATCCTTTTCCTTTAGCTTCACTATGTGATTTAACTCTATTATTATAAAAACTATCTTCACCGTGAGGTTCCCATTCTTGTAAATGGTAATGTTCTACAGAGGGTTTATATGGAATGTTATGAACTCCTTTACCTTGTAATCTTAACATATGTTTTAATCCTTCAATAAGATTAATAATTTTTTCTTGTATTTCATCCAATTCATCCATTTTCTCTAAATCTTCTACTTTTGATAATTCATCTTCTAATCGTTCGTATTCACTCTCAAGAAATGGTAGGTCTTTAACACTATAATCAGCTTCAGGGTCAAAAACTCTTTTAACTTGTTTCTTTGGTATTAAAGAGCTCGTCTCTTTAATATTTTCTTCTTCTTTTCTCTTTCTTGAATGAGGGTTTTTATTTCCTTTATCGTATTCTTCTAATAGTTTCTTATTAGCTTGGCGTACTCCCCATAATAAGACTTTATTATCTTCAAATAGTTGTTTTTCGTTCATATATAATTATATACAATATATATTTCTTTAAATAGGTTTTTTGTCATAACTTCTTATAAACAATAGTAATTTTCACCAAAGATTATTAGAAAATTGGTAAAAGTAAAAAAAATAGAAATCTTTGGTGAAACTATCTCTCACTTTATAAGTGTTATGACAAATTCTTGATTTAAACTAGAAAAAAATTATCATAACAAATCCAGCTATAACAGTGCATAGTAATAAACATAAAACTATTTGTATTATTTTATTTTGTTTTTTTACTTGTTTTATAATGTACATATCATTCACTGTTTCGTTTAAATATTGAATATCGTGATGTGATGGAAGCATAATATATAGTATAAATAATCTATAAATATTTAAATCATATTCTTATCACTTTCAACACTAAATACTGATGAACCATTGGAAGCATCATCTTTTGCATTAACCATTTCAATATCTTTAAAAATTGGAACTTTAGGTTCAGGTGATAAATATTTTTTAACCTTTGGTGATGCTTTCATCATTTTTGATAAAGAGCTTGATACATTCATTTTATACTTATCAGGTATTGGTGCTAAAGCATCAGGAACTTTATTACCAATGATTAAAGAAGCGTTTTCGGTTATTTTTAAATAATCTTTGAATTTCTCTTCTAAATAATCTTTTCCACTTATACTTCTATGCTCTCTATTAAGACTTAATGTTTTATAAATGTCATAAGCTAATATTTGATATTGACGGCTCACATCTATTGAAATATCCATTGTAGTTTGAATTCCTAAATATAATTCAATACTTCCAATAATAGCACTAAATAAACTCATTAAACAAGTAAATAAGCTTACATCCTCTTGTGATATGTATGTTGCCATACCAACAGAAGCAACAGATGTAATTGATGATAAAATAATTATAGGTATTTTAAAATACTTCAATGAGTTCTTATAATAATAGTATTGTTCTTTATGATAAATTGCTAAATTGTGTGAATTAATCCTTAAATTTTCTAGGATTTCTTCACTATCTATATCCCAAGCATCGTTCATAATATATATTATATAATTAATATTATGATTTTATTTTTATGTGCGTTGTATAAAACTCATTCAATTAAAAAGTATTAACTATTTTAGAGTGTGAAGCATCAACAGCAATAACAATATATTTGCTAACATCTCCGCTAAATGAAGAAAAATCAAAAGTATAATTAGTAGCACCCATTAAGTTTGATTGAGGAGCAAGAGTAACAAAAATACTAGAAGCTTCAGCAGATGAAAAATCACTATCAACAGCTACACAAGAAATAGCATCAAGTTTTTTACCATTAGGTGTGTATGTAGCAACAACGGTTTTACCGTCAATAACTGCTGAAAGGCTTGGTGCTCCAAAACAAACAACAGTATTACTTAGAGGAGACCAATTAGCACTCTGACCAACTTCATTAACAGCTTTAATATAGAATTTAAGTTGAAGGCCATTAGGAACAGCTAAAGTAGCAACACCATCAACAAGAGTATCAACAGCAATAGTTCTTATTCCAGCTAATCCACCAATCAAAATGTAAAGATGAGTAATTTCACTTCCATTATTAGCAGGAAGAGGAGGAATAATTAAAAATACTTGTTCGTCTCCAGCAATAGCAACAGGTGCTTCTTCAAATGAATTTGGAAGACCTTTAACAAAAGCAGAAGGAAGAACATCAAGACCAGCACCTAAACCAAATCTATTTGTGTATTTCATATCAACAGTATAGGTTTTATTAGCTTCAAGACCAGACCATTCATAACTTCCATTATCAGCATCTTTAGCAACATCAACAGTTTGTAATAATACACCTTCTTTGTATAAAAAGATTTGAGCGGAATAATTATCAGACCATTCGGCTTTATCAGCAGGAGGAGTGTATTGGAAAGAAACAACACCAAGAGAAGAAATTGGAGAGCTCAAAGTAGCAGAAGAAAGAGCATCAGGAAGATTGGTTGGTTCCATTTCAATAGTAGCAGACATATCACTAGCAATACCGTAAGGTGATGATTCACTTGGTTGATACATACAAGCAACTTTATAGATATTATTATTAGATAATAAAGCATTATCGGCAGCGGTTAAAGTATATACTTGTGAAGGAGAGTAAGGTTTAACAATCCAAAACAAATCGGAAGTATTTTTTCTCAATACAAATTCAACAGTATCACCAACAGCTAAAGCAGAATTTGATTGAAGAGAAATAACAAGACCATTGTGAATACCATACCAAGGAGTTGTAGTTGTGATAAATTGAGGAACATCTAATTCAGCAGGTGATGTGTATTGGACGGAATTAGAAAAATGAGAATTTCCGGCATCATCAACAACTTGAATAGAAATAATATATAGAGTAAGTTCATCAGGAATAGGAAGCAAGTATTCCATTGAAGCGGGATGGACTTGGTATGATTTAATAGTTCCTGCAGAAACATTGTTTGAGTATGAAACAGCAATTTCTTTAATTGGTTCAGTCAATCCAGAATATTCCCATTTAAGATTAACTCCAGTTTTGGAGGCTAGACTTGTATCAATAGATAAAACAACAGGCATTATATTATAATTAATATAAGTCCTAAATATTTAAATAGTAATTATATTTTTAGACTTCAACTATGTATTTAACAGCCGCAGAACCGTGATGATTATTATCATCATTAGTAGAAATGACTATATATTTAAGAATAGCAGATGATAAAGTAAATTCAAATGCATAAGTTTGAGTACCAGTTCTATCAGAGCTTACAGTAGCAGATTTAAGCATACTATCAGCAGTCAATTCATCAGTTGATGGGTCAGTATCAATAGCTACACATTGAAGAGATTTAAGAGGCAAACCATTAGGAGAATATGAAACAGTGATAGTTTTATCAACAACGGAAGCAAGAACTAATGATGGTTCTCCGTGTGCTGAAACTGTAGCAGACACAGGAGACCAAATAGCAGATGCACCTACAGCATTTCTAGCTCTAACTCTAAAATTATAATCATCACCATTAACAACAGAAAATGTATATTTTCCATCTTCAGTAATATCTCTAGAAAATATAGCTCTTGAAGAAGTTGGTGTGACACGGTTAATTTCAAAATCCAATTGTGTGATTGGAGAACCATTATCATCCAATCCTCCAAGAGGAGCTACAACTTCAACAGAAGCATCTCCAGCATTAACAACAGGAGCACTTGGGTAGTTATCAGGAATTCCTTTAATATAAATATTTGAACTAGCAATTTCACCTTCACCAAATCTATTGGTGTAAGATAATTTAATATACCATCTAGCACTAACAGGAACAGATAATCTATAAAAACCATTTTGTGCGTCAGCATCACTCTTAGCAAATGTAAGTTTATCCATTTCTTCAGGAGTAGCGGATGATGATTGAGAATAGTAAATATTAACAGAGTAATTATCAGACCATTCTGCAAAATCAACAGGGGCAGAATAACTAATATCAAGGCTTAAATCAGGTTCATCGGGGTCAGTCAAGCTTACAATAGTTGGAACATTTGGAAGATTGGTTGGCTCAGCATCAACAGATGTTGATAAATCACTAGCAACACCATTAGCAGGTTGGAACATACAGGCTACTTTATACAAATTGTTATTAGATAAAAGAACATTATCAACAGCAGACAAAGTATAAACTCTATCAGCGCTATAATCTTTAACAATGAAGAATAATTCAGTTCTATTCTTTCTCAAGACAAATTCAACTTTATCTCCTTCACTTAGAGTATTAGAGGATGGTTCAAGTTCTACAACCAAACCATCGTGAATACCATAGATAGATTTAATAACAGGAGCAGTCATAGTGGTTCTAGTTAGAGTAGAAAGAGTATTGGAATATTCAACAACATCAGCACTATCAACAACTTGAATGATAAAAACATATTCAGTAGCTAAATCAAGATTAAGTAAAGAATGAGATGAAACAAGAGGGTCTAATCTCAAAAGGCTCATACTATCGCTTACTCCAGTTTTAGTCATAATCAAGGAAGCTTCTTTAAGAGGAGAAGTTAGACCACTAATTTCCCATTTTAAATGAACTCCTTCTTGAGAGGATAAACTTGTATCAATAGATAAAACAACAGGCATTATATTATAATTAATATAAGTCCTAAATATTTAAATAGTAATTATATTTTTTAAAACACTCCCATAGTCCATCTAACCTCTAAATTATCATTTGGTATTGTTGGTGATGATGGTACTACTCCAATAGTTAAATTATCACCTTGGAGAAATGATACATTATTTACAATATTACTTCCAGATGTTGAAACATCATTAACAACAACTGATAAACTAGTATCAACACCATTTTTTCTTACAGTAAAAGTATAAGAAGCACCAACAGAACCAGCGCTATTAGATAAGTTAATATATAGGTTTTTAACAGAACAATCATATGGAATAATGCTAGGACAATCTAGTTCATTATTTGATGCTGAAAAATCATTAAAACTACCACTAAACAAACCAAAATAAACAGTCAAACTTTTTTTAATATCTTTAGCAAAACCACCTATTATTGATTTAGATGTTCCAATGATACCATCAACATATGCTTTATTAACCAATTGAGAAGCTGATGAAGGAACAACCGCACAAGTAGGAAGATTATTAAATGAAACAGCAGTGGTTGAATTTATTGAATTATATGACATTTGTAGATTATTAACTCCGTTTTCAAGGTATAGTCTATTACCAACTTTAAGGGTTGAATTGTCAGGAGGAACCAATAAGGATTTAGTTAAAACATCCATTAAACATAATCTAGGAAGTGGTGTATTGTATGTATTAACACCATCAAAATGTTCCATTCCACCGGAATATATTTTAAATGTTTTTTGACTTGTATTAATATCATATAAAAGTTTTAAATCTTGGTTTTGTCCGCTTAAAATCAATTTCTTATCTGGAATTGTAGGTTCATTAAAATAATTTGTATATATCGTTTCGTATTTTTTAAATTCTTCACCCATTTATTATATATAGTATATATAAACAAGTATTTAAATAAAAAATATTAAAAACCATAAGAACCAGAATATGTATAAGCATTAAGATTTTCCATTGTTATTGATTGTCCGTTTCCTTTATTGACAATTGTATATGATTGAGAAAGATTAAATGGTAAATTAGAATAACTACCATTAGGGTTTGGTATTATAAACGCTATAGTTCCTTGATTAGAATTACTATATAAATAAACACCCTGAGAGGCTCCTTGAAATGATGTTCCATAAGTCCAATAATATCTATTCCTTGGAGCATATGTAGCATTATTATAATTATATGATGAATTACCATCAATTGAATTATTAATATTAGCTGGTGTTATACCACCTGATATTGGTGTTGAATTACCACCAGCAACTCTCCAAGGATAAAAATCAACATATCCAACAAGTGATGAATAATTAGGATAATAACCATTAGTTTTAGCCCCCCATTCCATACCTATTTGAAATTGAACTGTAAAATAGTCATTTTGACCCCAACTAGCTCCATTAAACTGAAAATTAACAGTTGGTGGATATGCGCCTGTGTAGTTTTCATAATAACACCAACTAGAAGGAAGAGTAGGAGTAACAGAAGATGTACCATTTGATAAAGCGGTTATTTGTCCGTTTGAATTTACTGTCATATTAGTATTTGTATATGAACCAGTCAAGTTTCCAGCACCTGTAAATGCGTCATTTTGAACTCTACCAGTTGGATAAGTAATTGAAGGTTCAACTTCAACAGTTGAACCATTACAATTAACAGAAGAAGTTGGAGTGGATGAAGAACCACCAGCACCCATAAGTATTGATGATGGTGATATTTTAAGTCCTGTAGATGTAGCACTCCATACTGTAATAAGTAAATTTGAACTATTATCAAGAGTGTTATTTGATATTATAGGTATAGATTGTTGTGTCATAGGATTATATGCACTTGCTGTAGGGTTCATTAAAAATGATAATAAGTTACCTGTTGTTGTATCTTTTACATTAAAAGTGCTTAATGTAGATTGTGAAGGGTTAGAACTATTAACAATTGTATATCCTGTATCATTATTTAAAATATTATTTGTTCCATCAGTAGTTATTGATGATGTTGGTTGAGCTACAGCGGAACCACCAGCCCATAATGCTACTTGATTAGGGTTTAATTGAACGCTGTTAGTTTGACTTCCATCAACAGTTATGAAAGCAGAACTATTAAATGCTATTCCTTCTTGTCCTTCTTGAACTCCATAAGAATAATCGCCATTCGCTGTGCTTGTTAAAAAATTAACTACACCGCCTGTAGATGAATTTTCTAATCTCAAATTTGCTATATTATTATTCAATACATCATTTACAATTGTTGTTGTTTGATTTACTGTAAGTGTTTCATTTATTTCTACAGGTTCATTAAATATTACTTCACTTGTGTTTCCCACTGGTTCATTAAATGTTGTATCACCAGTTATAACAGCTGTATTGTTAATTTCAACTGGGTCATTAAATATCGCTTCACTTAAAAATGTTGCTACTCCTCCAACATTCATTGTTGCCATATTTTCGGTTCCTTGAGCGTTAGGATATTTTAAATATAATTTATCAGCTGTTGATGGTGTAAGTGTCTGTTCTTCTACTTTTTTAAAATTAAAAGGATTAAATATAGGGTCTATATCATCTGGTGGTTGATAAGTTGCCATTGTTATATATAATCTATATATAGCTATAGTTTTAAAATAAATAAAATATAAATATATACTAATACAGTACTATATTGATATAATGAGTGGAATATATGGTAATTGGATTAAAGCTCAATACCCTTTTATGAGTAATGATATACCACAAATGAGAAGTGAAGGCTTCCAACAACCATTCTTTTTTGGTGGTTCTAATATACCAAATGACCTTGGTTTGAAATCAAATATAACTGGTGGTGCTGTAGCTCTTGACGCAAATGGTAAAATTATGAAACCTGCAGAACAAGGCGTTTCAAGACAAATCACGGGTTTTAGTAAAAAGTCAAGAGTTCTAAAACCTAGAAAAATTAAGCACTTGGTTTAAGAATTTTTTTTATTTAAATAGATAATATTATATACTATATATAATAATGTTTGTGATAGTTCTCAATCAAAACAATATAATACAAGACGGTCATAATAATACTTTAGTTTATAACTTTCCAAATTCTATTGTATTTAAAGATAAATATATAGCTGTTTCATCAATTCAAATGTATTATTCCTGGTTCAATATTACTCAATCTTTAGGTAATAATTTATTCACATATACTTGGGTTGTTGGTGGTGTTTCTACTACATATAATATTAATATTCCAGATGGTGTTTATGAAATAGAACAAATAAACAAGTTAATACAATTTGTATGTATTCAAAATGGAACATATTTAATTAACGGAGACGGACAATATGTTTATTATTTGGAATTAGAAGTTAATCCCGTTAGATACGCTATTCAATTAAATACTTATCAAGTTCCTACATCTCTTCCTGCTGGATATTCCCAACCTGCTAATTTTCCAGGATATCCTACTAATACATTTAATCCTGTTGTTTCTTTCCCTGCTAATTTTAACAGTATTGTTGGATATACAGCAGGTTTTTCATCTAACCCTAATACAGCTAATGGTTATGTTCCACCAAGTCCAACCCAATCAAATAATTATGTTGCTAAAGATGGTTTTGGTACTTTATCATATTTGTCAAATACATTTCCAAATGTACAGCCTAATTCTTCTCTTTATGTTTCAATATCAAATATTAACAATCCTTACTCAGTTCCATCTTCTATAATTTATTCTATTACTTCAAGTGTAGCGGTTGGAGAACAAATAACGGAACGCCCGCCAAACTTTATGTGGAATAGATTAATAGACGGTACATACAATGAATTAAGAATTCAATTTCTTGGAACCAATTATCAACCTATAACCATTAATGACCCTCAAATGACTATTATGCTTACCATAAGAGATAAAGATGAGAGTTTTATGGGGTCTAAATAAATAACAGTTTAAATCAATAATTTGTCATAACTTCTTATAAACTATACTTATTTTCAACAAAGATTATTAGGAAATTGGTAAAAGTAAAAAAAATAGAAATCTTTGGTGAAACTATCTCTCACTTTATAAGAGTTATGACAAATCTTAAGCTCTGCTTAACATTGTCAAACAGAAGTTATGACAAAAAACCTATTTAAAGAAATATATATAGTATATAATATATATAATGAAACAAGATTATAAAATTAACGAACAAAAAATTAACCAATGGTTGAGTGAATTAGAAGAAGATAGAACTAAACATTTTAATGATGTTAAATCATC
>Ga0070749_10000470_pt1 | contig 27208 bp, 38 predicted proteins | sample VirMetDEL_Nov_18_FD_75180 | JGI IMG/M metagenome (GOLD analysis project Ga0070749, IMG submission 75180) | Aqueous microbial communities from the Delaware River and Bay under freshwater to marine salinity gradient to study organic matter... | ecosystem: Environmental > Aquatic > Marine >...
CCTGTATTGCTGGGTGTGGCTCTATAGCTCCCGAAATAGACGAAAACTATTGTTCTGAGCAAGACTTAGGCGTCACTACCGCAACCCTTTCTACGGCGGGTTCTGGTGGCGCAAATTCAGCCACGGCGACCTCTACTAACACATCTTTAAGCGCCACCTCTGCGGGCAGCACAGGCTCAGGAGTAGAAGTTACAATTTATGATACGCCAATGGCGGATGAGGTTGCGTCTAGGCTTCATAGTTGTCACAAATTAACTTACTCTCAGCTTGGAAATTTTCTTCGACATAGAGGCGCAGCTATACCTCAGGGCAATATTTCAGATGTAAAAACAACTCAAACTAACATATTTGGGATGAACCAAACTTTAGGAAATATTTTTGGAGGTAGCAATATGGCCTGTGAAATGGCAGACACTGTAGCTAATGGTTCTGGACAAAATAATGACCCGCTATGTCCTTCTAATGAAGTTTGTTTTTGTAATCAAGATGATAAGCAAAATGAAATAAATAAAAGCTGTCTTGATGTAGGAAATAATTCACCCGATGCCAAAGATGGTTTTTGCGTTTCAAAACCATCAACTGCCGGATTTTTATATTTTTCTGGAAAAGATGCTCTTGGAGTTCCAAAATTAGACTCTAGATTATCTGAAAAAGAAGAGCATTCAACGGCGAGTGCTATGAAAATAATGGACATATTTATTCAAGCAGCGCCTCAAATAATTGCAAATATTGCAGATCCTATAAAAGCACCAGCCTGCACATTAAATGGTAAAAATATGCCAATGTTTAATCAAAAAGACGGAAGCTGCATTGAAGAATCTATTAGCTGTTTAATAGGATATCCGGCAACAGACGATCATTTACTATTATGCAATTTACTTTTACAAAAAGCCGATCCGTCTAATAAATCAGATATTATTAAAAAACAGAATATTGCAGTAGCTGCACTTTTAAGTGCCGCTCACTCGTGTCAATAATTAGGAGATAATAATGGCAAACTGGAAATTAAAAGATCTTAAAGATGAAAGACGACGCAATTTTCTTAAAATGTGTTCTGTTACTGCCGCTGCTTATGGTATAAGTCGCAGCAATCTATTAAATTTTCTTGCCGATGAAGGTGGATATGGTTTAGCCGAAGCCGCCGGGGCATCTTATGGCAGGTCTTTAATCGTACCTGCACCAAATGGAGCCCATGCTTGGTTTCAGGAATTATGGCCAGTAGCAGATGTTGGTCTAAAGGCTTGTCAGAATGCAAATATTCCTGGATTATCCTCAAATTTTGGAGGATTTTCTTCATATTTATATACATCACAATATGGATATAATCCATTAAGTGGGTACAGAGGCACTTATACCTCTGGTAAAGACAGCCCCATACCAACATTACCAAGCGGAGTTAAAGGTTGGCAGGGAGGCGATAGGCCGTTTTTTTATGGGCCAGATGCCCCCTGGTTCGACCACTCTAATGGCATTCCGAAATATCCGGTAACAGCTTTTATGTCAGGAAAAGATGAGACCCACACAGAGTTTCCAGCGTCTCAGGTAACTTTATCCGGAAATGCTTCAATGCAAGCGGCTTTAGCGTCTCTTGGGGCGGCAAATTCCAGCGCAGTTGTGCCGGTATTGGGTATAGACCCAGTAAAATACGGAAGAGCGCCAGGAGCGCCAGATGTAGCGACCGCGCCGAGCGCGAGTGGAATGATTGATTTATTTAACAGCGCAGCAAGTCAATTTACATTATCTTCTACTATAGACCAAGACCTTTTTAATACATATTATAAAGCATTATTAGGATTAAGAAAATCATCAAGCAGAAGCACTTGGCTGCCGCAAATGACAGTGACAAAAAATGCGGCAAAAATTATTGGTTTAAACTTTGCATCTCAATTAACTCCAACAAGTCAGGACTTGATTGATTTTGGAATTCAAGAAATGATCGATGGCTTTTCTTTAAATTCTTTGTATATGTCAGCGGCCCAAAGAAAAGGAATTGAAGATTTTGGAAGGGTGCTTATTATTGTTGCTAAGGCTTTTTCTCTCGGTTTAAGCAAGACGGCAATTGTAGCTTTATCCCCAGGCCCAACAAGCGATACAACTTTTACAGATCCGCATGTTAGTTTTGATAGTCAAATGCAAATGAACAGAGCGAGAAACACTACTAAGCATTTAGGAAAAGTTCTTAATGGGTTTTATAATTATTTATCTCAACAAATTGACCCAGAAAGCCCATCGGAAAAATTAGATCAAAATACAGTGTTTGTTGCTTATGGAGATACCCCTCATACTCCACTGCAAGGGAACGCTTGGCCAGACGCCACTCCAGATGCCTGTAACTGGACTTATGTCATGGACCCGAAAGAACATATAAAAAACGGATGGTTCGGTCACGTTTATGCAAATAAGATGAATGGTAAAAATGCAGTTGGTTTTAATCCATTAACTGGGACTGACGATTTAAATAAAACATCAGATCAAGTAACATCATTCGCCTCTGCCGCAACTGTTTATGCAGCAGCAAAAGGCGATTCAAACAAAACTTCAGAATTCGGCATGTCTCCAAATATAATTTCAGGACTAATTAATTCTAAATAATTGATTAAATGAATTTATTATTATGAAAAAGAAAATTAAAATAAAACAAAGATCCATAGTAACGCTAAATGCAATACTTCATTGCAAAGGCGGCTCAATGAAGGATAAGAGAAAAAGAAAATTTTTAGAGATTAAAAGAAAGTCTATTTTAGAAAGTTTAAATTATTAATTATGAAGAAAATATTGGTTACAGGAAGCTGTGGCTTTATTATGAGTAATTTCATTAAAAAAAATAATGAAAATTATTACATGATAGGCTTAGATAAGATAAATTTTAAACATAGCATGCCAGAAACCATGAACAATTTTTATCTAGCTGATATTAGAGATAGGCATATTATAGACAATATATTTAGAATAGAGAAGCCAGATTTGATATTACATGGTGCCGCCGAAACGCATGTAGATAATTCTTTATCAGATCCATCATCATTTGTAACTTCTAACATTCTTGGCACTCAAGTATTAATTGACTGTGCAGTAAAATATAATGTTGAAAAATTTATTTTGGTATCAACTGATGAGGTATACGGTCAGCTTGAAGATGAAAATGCAAAATCTTGGAAAGAAGATGAGAGCTTAAATCCAAGAAACCCATACTCTGCCACAAAAGCTTCTAGTGAATTAATGGTAATGGCCGCAAATAAATCGCACGGACTTCAATATAATATAACAAGAAGTTCCAATAACTATGGGCCAAAGCAAATACCGGAAAAATTAATACCAAAAACTATAAAGTCTATTCTTAAAAATGAAAGCATGCCAGTTTATGGAAAGGGCCTACAGATTAGAGATTGGACTTATGTAGATGATAATTGTAATGGACTGATGTTAGTTTTAAAAAATGGTAAAAACAATGAAGCTTATAACATCTCAGCAAATAATGAACTTACTAATATTAATGTTGTTAATAAAATTTGTGATATTATTGGTAAAGGTCAAGAGTTAATAACTTATATTAAAGATCCTAGAAAATCTCATGATTTTAGATATTCTATTGATACAACAAAAATAAGAAATTTAGGCTGGCTACCAGAGACATCTTTTGAATATGGTCTTAAAAAAACTATAGAGTGGTATCTTGATAATCTTTGGATTATTAATTAATTTAAATGAAACCATTTATTCATTCAAAAAATTCAGTAAAAAAATATGGCGGTAAACCAGAAGATTACATGCCAATTCATAATTTTATAGATTCAAGTAAGTCAGCAATTCCAGACATGCGGCATAGAAGCTATTTTCACAATGCATTTGGAATATTTATAATAGAAAAAATTTTTGGTTCAACTATAGTTAATTCTGATGGTAAAGAAATATCAGTAAGAGATATAGCTGAAGACCATGTAATAGAAGATATGGGCTTTATTCCAACTTTAGAAAATTGGCTTTCTAATATGAAGAAACAAAAATGGATGTTTGGTAATAATAGGAAAAAAGCTAAAGAAAAATTTATTAAAATAGATTAAATTATTTATGCAAAAGATTAAAAAACTAAATAATAAAATTAAATCTTTTAAACAAAAAATTAATTATAAAGGAGAGAAGATTATAAAATCTTCTTTTAAAGATTTTTTTAAAAATCACCCATCAGTTGATAAGATTATATGGACAGGATATACTCCATATTTTAATGATGGTGAGCCTTGTGTTTTTAACTTAAATGATTTTGAAATTAGATTTAAAAAAGAATTTATAGGAGCGGCAAAAAAAACGGCTGATAGTGAAGAAGATTATTGTTATGGTAATTTTTATGAAGCCGAATCTTTAAATCAAGAACAGTTAAAAGATTTAAAAGAATTAAATAACTTTTTTAAACAATGTAAAAAAACTAATATTAAAGAAATATTTAAAAAAATATTCGGTGACCACGCCAAAATAATTGCTACAATTGATGGTTTTAAAGTAATGCCATATGAGCATGGATAAACTATATATTAATTTCGTTGACAAGTTTTATAAAGTGGTTACGTTCTCATAAAGAAATGCTAAACACAGAAACTAAAAATGGATGGGGCGGTAACTCTATTATTAAATTTGAAATTAAAAGATTTCTTAATAAAGAAAATAATGAGCTTATTGCAGATTTAAAAAATATAAATGATATTAATTTAAAAATTAATAATTTAGAAGAAATAAATATTCTTCTTGAGGCTTATGGGAGCGCATACTGTGTGCCAAGTCATAAGCTTACTAATTCAGAAAAACATTATGACGCCGAAGAAGACTCTGAAATTAGTTATATTGTTGACCCAAATGGCGATGATTGGTACGAATTAGTAACAGAATCAGAAAAGAAAGATATTATGTTCAGAATTATTGAGTCTATTAAAACCGAAAATGGCCACCATTGTTATGGAAGAGATTCCTACAATTGTTAAAAATATAAATATGGAAATTTATATAGTCTATTTACATACTGGAAATTGGGACAGTTACAGATATACTATATTAAAAGTTTTTTCTAACAAAGAATCTGCTGAAAGTTATGCAAAATCTTTAAAAGAAAAATTAGATAATATAGGTTGGCATGTATATGGAAATCTTTCTAAAGCTAAAGAATACAACTCTAAAGAGTCAAGGATAAATTACTATGATAATCCCGTTTACTTTGAAGACGAAGTTATTGATTTTCCTGGCGCTTGGATTACAGTTAGCGAACCCATAAAGTTAGAGGATTAATTTTTTATTATGAAAAAATTCGACACTCACAGTATGTATATTAGCGCTATTAATGATAATTATGCGCCATCTAGCACTTCTAAAAATAGGACTTCTTTTTACAAATTAAACTTGTTATTTTATTTTAAAAATAATAAAATTAATTTTACTTATAATATTTAAATATTTAAATATGAAAAGTAAATATACTATTAATAAAATTATAGCTAATGCCGCAATTTTCAGCTCCATACCTCCAATTCCAGATGATTTAAAAATAAAATATCCTAATCATGGACCGCCACCAGGATACGGCTCGCCCGGAACAACTCCTGCAAAAGCAGTTCAAATTGCTAATCAATTATTATCAAGTTCAAACAAAGAAGAGGCGATAATATATAAAGATGGTGACGATGAATATTTAATAAAAAGAGAGGTTCATTTTGACAATCACCCAAAACTTAAACCAGGCCAAAAAGAAGGCGACCCGGATTATCCACGTCCATATTGGCACCCTGGGGTCTCTGTATATAAGAAAATATCAAAAAATCCAATAGATGATTTTAAATTTCAAGCTAAACCATATGATGAAAATTTATTTACATCTAAAGAAAATATATTATCATCTAATAAAAAACAAGAATCTGAATTAAGCAGTAAATTAAATACAAAAAATTTAAATTTAGGATCTTCTGAATCAAAAAAACTTGTAGATATTGGTGAATTAAAAGAACAATATGAAGATTATTTAAAATAAATTTATGTTGACTTTACCAAAATAGTAGTTACAATAGTGATATGAAAAATATTTATTTTTGTTTATCAGTAAGTTTCATTTTATCATTATTGTTTACAGTTTCAGGCTTATTAGCAAATAATATTTACACATCAAAAGATTATTTTGGATGGAGAGATAAGCTAAGGCAAGAAAATCCAAATGACTTTAAGGCTGCTAAATTTTGTAAAAGCTTAATAGGCTATAATGTTACTTTTGAATCAAAAGTAATGAATGTAAATAAAAATGCTGAAATTATGGCTGATATGGATTCAGGTATAATGTCTCTACCAGATATTATGCTAACATTAAAAGATAAAGATCAAGCAGAAGATCTAAAAAATGGCCATCTTATAAAGTATGATGGAGTTATTTCAAAATGCGAATATAACTCAATAACTAGCACTTTATTTTTATCAGTATCTTCTGGAGCTTTAAATCTTCATTATTAATAAATAATAATTTAATTTATGAGTGAAATTTTAGAAAAAATTAAGAACGCTTGTGATTTTGTAAATCTTAAAAAAGATAAAAATAATAGTGGCCCAAAAGTAACATGTCAAGTTAGATGGGCTGATTGGAGCAAAAAATGGTTTTCTCCAGCTATGTCTGTGCTTTGGCATGCCGTTGAATTAGAGTCTAGCTCTATAAATAATTTTGCTATACCAAATAGTAATATTTGGATAAAAAAAATATCTAATTATTTAGACGTAACAGAGGATTGGGTAAATTTATTTGTAGAACAGTGCTATTTAAAAAATTTAAAAAATAGCAAAACTACAGTAACTATAAGCTTTGACGGATTAGGTCCAGATCCATCTGGCACTTATGAAAACATGGAATTTTTGAATCCAAAAATTATAATAAACAATATTAATAATATATCAGAAGATATTTTAGCAGAATCAAAATATTGTATAGAAAACTATTCAAATATCACAATTCCGAAATTATACCCATATAAAAATACAACTCCTATAAATATATCTGAAAAAAGATTATTGTATGAAGCTTTAGAGTATTTTAAAATATTAAAAAATATTTAATATTTTAAAATCTATGATTATAATAGGGAGATCCTTTAACAAGAATTGCCGAAAATCTTGTTCTTTCTCCCTCTTTTTTTTCTTCTATTATTCTTACAAAATAATTACTTATAATAACTGGCGGCAGATCTCCATAATTTTTAAGACCCATTAGTATTTTATTTGGATTTTCTGGATGCTGTATCATAATCAATCTATTATGCCTAAATACTTTTTCTAGCTGCTCTTTAAATTGCTCAATATCTCTATTTGGATAATCTGGATTTACTCCATAAAAATTTTCTAATTCTCTTTTTAATTTAAAAAATTCACGAGATCTATCGTTTTCATAAACAGGAGACGCTACCTTTATAAAATTATTAGAAAGAAAATTAATAAAATTAATTAAATCTCGCATATTTTTATTCCTAAAAATGTACAGATTTAAAAATTATAAGTAATAATAAGTTATAATTTTATCTAGCGGTATATAAAGAAATTATGAACAAAAAATTAAATCCATATATAGAAAAAGCACTTAAAGAACTTGAAGACAAAAAACTAAATGACATACAGGTAGAAACTGCTATGACATGGTGCGGCAGGGCTTGCGCCGCTGCACAAATAGGGCTGCCAGATGACGCCATAGAGTATGCTCACGAAGCGATTGAGCACGCTGCGCTTAGCGGTAACAATAAGCTTTTAAATGACATTAGAGCCGCTTTTAAATATTACAACATAGACCTTTACGAATAAGAGATTAATTTTTGAAAATTGTAGAGCTTTTAAATAGGGCTAATTCAGGATACCCGGACGGCTTTCTGTCTGAATATTATGATGAAAGTGGTAACTATTATCCGGGGTCTGGAGATTGTCTGGCTAGATTTATTGTATCAGAAATTATTGATACTTTTAATCCAAAGGCTTCAGATGATGACCAGTTAAGGCAAGCCGCAATGGCTTTAAGGCATGCTATTTATGATATTGAAGCGGTAATGGATTCTTTATATTATGAAGATGACGGCGCTTAAAAAAGCAAAAAAGCCGATATAAATATCGGCTTTTTTGCTTTATAATAATTAATTATATTTTATTATGGACCAGCAACTTCTTTTGTTTTGCCAGGAGCAAGCACACCTGACTCATCGCCTTTTTGAACATTCTTTAATATTTCATTTTCCATTTGCTTATGCATTGGACCAACAGTATTTTTTCCTGATGGCGTACCTTTTAATTTAGTAAAATATTCTTCGTCAGAATCTCTTTGGACTGGCACTATTTGCCTTCCACCAGATGACTGCATATTGGCCGCTCCGCTTTGTGCCTGAGCTTTTTGAGCTTGAGCGTTTTGATTCTGATCGTATGGGTTATATCGGTCTGCTCTAATGTTAGAGGCGGGTTCTTCATATTGCTCTGGTACTGGGCCTTGATAATTTCCAGCATCTTCTGTTTTTGAAGGGGCGTTTAAAGATTTATTATACTCATTATTTATTACTTTAAATAAATCAGCATCACCAGCAGCCCCATACTCGATATAATCAGTTTCATATACATCTTGTGAGTTTAAATGCTGTTTAACTTTTTCAATTATACTTCTTGTTATAGGCCCAATAAATCCATCTTCTGTCATTCTCGACTGTTCCATATTTCTTGAGATATCATAATCAATTAATCGCTCTCTATGAGCAAAATTTCTTATTGTTTTTTGTATTTGAGGATTAATTCTAGGGTAATATTGAGGCTGTTTTTGTGGAGTTTGGTTTGTTTGAGATAAACCAGCGCCAGTATTTGCATCATATTTAAAATGCTTACTATGAGGTTCTTTTATTGTGCAATACGGATCATTACATTTTTCATAGCTTCTATCTCTGTAAGTTCGGCCTCGACTTTGTGATAATTTTAAAAAGTTAAAATAACTAACTGCCTCTTTGTAAATACTCATTTGATTTCCTGTTTTAAGCTTATCATTTAAATATAATTAATTTATATTTGTATTTTGGTTTATAGTCTTACTAGCAAAAGAGTCCGAGACTCTAATTTGCAAATAAATATATTTTTATGTTACTTTAATTAATATAATTATATTAGTATTTTTTTTTCTTTATTTTTTATAAAAAATATATAAAAAAAATATAAAATAATCGATATTTTATAAATATTAATAATTCAAAAAGAAAGTGATTTTGGCATCTTGACGATAGCGAGATACAACCTAAGATAAGTGATGTAGGCGGTACTGAAAAGGCATCAAAATTAGGAACGATAGCTCAATAGGTTAGAGCATCCGACTCATAATCGGGCGGTTCTCGGTTCAAGTCCGAGTCGTTCCACAAATTGCAAAATTAATAAAAAATTATTTATTTCATTGATATATAAATATTAAAGTTTCGGGACGATAGCTCAATAGGTTAGAGCATCCGACTCATAATCGGGTGGTTCTCGGTTCAAGTCCGAGTCGTCCCACCAGTTAATCAAAATAAGAAAGCATAGTAATTATGACTCTTAATTTGAAGATTCAAGACTCATTTGTTGAATCAAAAATTAAAAATCAAAAAATTATTCTCGCAGTTTCAGGAGGTGCGGACTCTCAATCAATGTTAAAAGCTGTACCTCATGTCTCCAAAGCTTACGGCGTTGAATGTATTGCGGTAGGTATTAATCATGGCTTGAGAAAAGAGGCCGATGAAGAAATTGATTTGGCCGAAAGTTTAGCTAAATCAATGGACATTCCGTTCAAAAGAATCAAAGTAAGAGTAGAGTCTAGCCCTAGCTTACAAGCTCAAGCAAGAAATGCCAGATATTCTGCTTTATATTCTTTTGCAGATAGTAATAATGTAAAGTATATTACTACGGCGCATCATTTTGATGATCGTGCTGAAACAATTATGATTAGGCTTATTAGAGGTGACCGCCTTGGTTCTTTAGCAGTTCTCCCAACTATCTCTGGTAGAATTTTTAGACCAATGCTTAAAGTTACCAAGCAAGAAATTCTAAGGCATTGCAAAAGATGGAATCTAAGTTACGCTAATGATCCCAGCAATGATGATACTCATTATCTTAGAGTAAAGATTAGAAAAGAAATAATGCCAATATTTGAGAGCATTAATCCTAAATTTAAACAAAGATTAAATAATCTTTCTGACGAAATTATTAAAAATTCATTATTGCCATGAGAACAACCCCTGATTTAACATCAACATCTCCGGCCCATATTGAAGCCGCAAAAGATAAAAATTACTTATGGGAATGGAATAGAAATGTAATAGATGAATTTAAATCATTAACAAATGATGAAATTAAAGCAAAGCTTAGAGAAACGGCATTTCCTTATGCCGTTTGTATTGAGCATTGGCTTCAAGATTTTAATATTGCAACTTGTATTCGTAATGCGAATGCTTTTAATGCAAGTGAAGTGTTTTATTTGGGAGAAAAAAAGTGGCATAGAACGGGCTCTCTTGGAGTTCAAAACTATACACCAATTAAATTTTTACAATCTATAGATGAGTTTTTAAAGCTAAAAACTAAATATACAATAGTTGGTGTAGATAATTATTCCGGCGCAATACCAATTAATAATTTTGAATATCCAGATAATCCGCTTTTTGTTTTTGGAGGTGAGGGGCCTGGCCTTACCCCTGGAATGCAAGAGCTTTGCGAACATATGATTTATATTCCACAGTTTGGTTCAGTGCGTTCTATAAATGCAGGAACTGCAAGCGGAATTATAATGAACGATTTTGTTACTAAATTCATTTTTAAAAATTAAAAATATTATATGAAAAATCCGTATTTAGAAGCAGTTATAAAAAATGATCTGCTGAGAAAAATATCATCTTATAAAGACCGCGAATCTTTGGTCAGAGAATATGCATGGTCTGTACCAACAGATGAAGCCATAGAAGAAATTGTAAAGCTTAGTCCGATAGTTGAAGGTGGGGCTGGAACCGGATATTGGGCATCGTTAATCTCTAAAGCAGGTGGAGATATTATATGTTATGACATAGCTCCACCTGGAGAAGTAGAAAATGATTACAAACATACCAAACAGCATCATCTTGTAAATCTAGGGGGTGCTGAAAAAATAGCAGAGCATAGCGACAGATCTTTATTATTATGCTGGCCCCCATATCAAAATCAAATGGGATATGAACATATCTCGTCCTATAAAGGTAAAATTTTAATTTTAATAGGGGAGGGTAGGGGAGGGTGCTGTGGCGACGGCCAAATGTTTGATTATATTGAAAATAACTTTATTCATAAAAAAAGTATATACATTCCACAGTGGTTTGGAATTTATGATGATGTAAATATATATTCAAGAAAAATCTAAATTATAAATAAGAAGAGTAGCTCTTACCAGCGGTTAGGAGTTTTGCGTATGGCTCTAAAGAAGAATCGCTTTTAGATTTATCTATTAATTCTTTCATTCCAAGCTTTCTTCCATCTGGTAAATTAATATTGCCCATAAATCTTGTACCTTCACTATAATCTACATAGTGAGCGTCATGCATAGTTGAACCTTGATAATTCTGTATTACTTTAAGTTTTTTAGCCTGCTCTTTCACAAAGCTCTCATATTCTTTATAAGAAGGATCGGTTTGATATTTATTAATTAATTCTAATATCGTTAGTTTCTCGCCTTTTTTATCACCATCAGGTATAGTTACTGATTCTTGAATTGGGCCAACCAATCCATTTGAGTGTAAGTTTTTATTTTGTGATGGTAAATATTTTTCTTTAAACACACCGACTACAAACTTATCAGGGTCTAATTTAGATAACCGCTCTGCCATTTCTTTTGAATATGGCAATAATTTTTCAGACCCTACACCAAGTCTATCACCAGACCATTGAAATGTCATAATGTAGGCATTACCAGCATGTAATAATTGTATTACTTCTTTTGTTGGCAAACTATAATTTTTACCAGTTTTTTTTGATAAAATTTGAGCAATTTTTTCAGCAGCAACAGCCCCTATCTGCACAGGAATACCTTCAATGCTAAAATATTGAGGCTGCAATTCAATTGTAAAAGTTTTGGTTGAATCTACGGGGTCTTTTACAGCCATTGGTTTTAATGGTAAATTGTCTATAAATTTTTCAACATACTTAACTACATAGTTATCTCTGGTTTGGCCTTGAAATTTTAAAGATGCAAATTGTTCAGCAAATTTTCCTTTTTCAGGCTCAGCCGATCCGTCTGCCAATTTAACAGACAGATACTCAAAATGATAAGCCAAAGAAAATATTTTATTTAAATCTATCATTATTTACCATTATATTACTATAATTCAATATCATGTTATTGATAATTACCATATGCATTATTATATTATAATATCTTTTACTTTATTTTTTTTATTTATATCTATTATTTTTGGATATTTAACTTATTTTCTATGCAAAGATCGCGAACCATTAGAGGTAATTTTTAATAAAATATTAATAATAACTTTATTTTCTACTTGCTCTTTGTATATTTTAATTTATAAACCTATAATTTATATTACTATAGGTATAGTCTTATCATTATTTATTGCTATAGGATATAATTTCTGGGAAAAAGAAATAAATAACAATAAAGAAAAAGAAATAGATCGCACATTTTTATTTTTTTTGCTTTTATTTTATATACTTTTCTGGCCTCAAATTTTAACCTACTCTATAGTGAATATAAAAAATTTATCCGACCTAGAAAAATAATAAATATAAAAACTTATTAAGTTACTTGACAGCCTAGAGAAAATGCTTATGATGCATTTGTTCGCCGCTCGATAATATTATAACGATAAAAATTATATAAATTATGCTGAGCTTAATTAAATTGGCTGGAAAGATCGCTGTGCCCGTTAGTGATGATGACCGGCGCAGTTTTTGGCTAGGGTGCGTTGGTATTCGCAATGACGGCGTAATGGTATCATCTAGAAATGGAAACATAAGAAATATGTTTTCAAAGAATACCGTAAATGTCGAATCTGATAAAAGCTGCGAGTATCATGCCGAAGGTCGCGCTCTTAGAAAAATGGATAAAGGCGGTATTCTGTATGTTGCGCGTATTTCTAGAAAAGATGGATCTTTTGTAATGTCAAGACCATGCCCCCTTTGCCAAGCTAAAATCAAAGCAAAGAAAATTGAGAAGGTATATTATAGCATTAATAATCGACAGTATGGGGTTTATTACCCATCAAAAGACCTTGATAAGGTCTTTACCTACTCTTGATATAAAAACAAACGATGCAGGCTTTTAAATTAGTAAGAAAAAATACCAATAAATATTCATCTATTGTTGGCAACTTAATTGGTGAAGGCGCTGATGGCGATGTTTATTCTATTAAAAACAATCTAGACAAAGTAATTAAATTTTCAGTTTATTATATTTGTAGAAATGAAGATCTTAAAAAAATAATTTATGATAGATTAGATAATTTTAGCTTAGTTCAAAAAAATTCTAATTTATTTGCTAAGTTATATGAGTATAATTATATCGGAAGTGGTTTTAGAGATACAGTAAATGGGAGCCAAGAATATTTATTGTTTTCTTGCGTAATGGAAAAATGTAGTAAAATAACAGAAGATGAATCTAAAGTTTTTCATTCAATTTTATCTCATGAAGACAATAATTTAAATAAAAATTATTCAATAGATAAAATAAAAAAAATGTTAAAAGGATTGAGTTTTGGGCTTGAGTTTTCTGAAGAGAAAATTATTTGCTTTGTTAAAAAAATTAAAGAATCAACTATAAAGCATACTGATATTCACCCGAGAAATATTATGAAAGATGCTTTTGATAATTTTAAATTTATTGATTTCGATAGAATTACAAAGTAAGTAATAACCTGACATAGGTTTACAATTTTGGAGATGCAAATCTCCTTAACAAACAAAAAAAAGGAAATATAAGAAATGCGTAATTTTAATTTATTTTTAGTTGCATCATTAACCTCATTATCACTTACTGCTTGCCACTCCGCAAGTGTAGGTGAAGCTGGAAGCCCATCGGCATCAGTTACAGCAACCGCTACCCCAACTGCCGAAACAGTTGCCAGCTCAGCCGTAACTGCCGAAGCTACAGCTTCAGCCGCAGTAGCAACAGCTTCCGCTACCGCTAGTGTAGCGGCTGATGCTCCTAAAGCAGACGCCTCTGCAAAGCCAGCAGTCGCACCCGCAGCAAAATCAGCAAAATAATTAATTAAAATTTAATTATAAACAAAAGCCCCAGCAATGGGGCTTTTGTTTTTTTTATAATAAAATATTGTTTTTATTCAAAATTTATTTTTTTTAGACAAGTCAGCAGAAACTTTAGCATAAATAAAAAGACCATCACTAGTATTATCAAAATAATATTCAACGGGAGCGCCTTATATTGTTGCTGATATTTTATCTGAATTTATCTTTTTTATTTCAGCGACACCTGCTATCAAAGCCTTTCTTGCATTTGATGAGGCAATTTCCCTTGTAAAGTTAATATCACCCTTAAATTTTTCTAAACCCAAAACCAGTTATATTATTTCCATTAGTTACATATGTTTTTTATCTGACTTAAGCTTGGCAATTCAATCAGGCTCTTGCTGGCTTTGAGCATATTTAATTTTATTAAAGTAGTTGATAGCTTGTGAATATTTATTAATAGTCATATTCAAATTCTTAATTATTAATAAAAATTTTCATTTTTACAGTTGACAGATTGCTGAGCCTGATTACAATAGAGGAGCCTTGATGGCGCAAAATCAAAAGGAAAAATCAATGCGAACTAATAGTTTTAGATTTATGTTTCTTCGTGGAGATAATAATTTCCCAGTTGGCTGTTTAGCCATGAGAACAGGCAAGACACATGTTGATTATCAAGTATCTACTTTAAACCCTTCTGATAAATTTGATAGAAAAGTCGCCAGACAATTGGCTCTTGGACGTTTAATTGAAACGCCAATTAGAGTTAGTGTTGAAACGAGTGGGGCCAATGAGCATTTTTATCAAGTAATGAATCACGTCTCAAAGAACAAAAAGCTTCCTAAGCGAAGCCGGTCTGCTGCTAATAGGTGGCTTAGCAAAACTAACTAATATCTTAATAAAAGTACATTGGCGCAAATTATATTTTTTAATTTGCGCCAATTTGTATTTGTCTAAAAAGGATTTTATGAAAGAAGAACTAGCTAAAGATTTATGTGATAAATTTCCTAATATATTTGATAAAGATTTTTATTTTGAATGTGATGATGGTTGGTATGATATAATAAATAAATTATGTCAGCATATTGAATCTCACTGTAAAAATAATAAAAACATAATAGAAGTAAAAGCAACCCAAGTAAAAGAAAAATTTGGGTCGTTAAGATTTTATATCTCAGAAACTGATGATTTTATAAATGGATTAATATCTATGGCGGAATCTGTATCATCTATTACATGCGAAGCTTGTGGAAATAAAGGAAGCAAAAGAGGTAAAAGTTGGGTAAAAACTTATTGTGATTTATGTAGTAAAAGTTTTAATTTTAAATGAGTACATATATAGAAGAAAATTATTGTATAGTATGTAATAATATAGCAGAAGATAATGATGAGTTTTGCAACTATCACAACAAATGCTATATATGCGGATCTTATCGTTCATCTTTTGATGACGGTGATGATGATTCGACAGTAAATAACCAATACTCTTGCCAATCTTGCAAGAATTATAATTCTGAATTACATATCGCTCAGCTTATGGCCGATGAGGCTGATAGAAAATATGAAGAGTGGAAAAATCGTATAAATAAAATTGTATAAATAAAGATTCATAAAATGAAAGAATATCATAAAAACTTATTAAAACCTGGTCATGTTTTTCAATGGTCTAGATCTGATAATATTTTTGTAATTACAGATATAATTAATGAAATAGTTATTTCTTATGATAAAGAATTGGGTATAGACGAAGAGTGTACTATTAAAGATTTTTGCGACTCTATTGATGATGGCTCTTTAATTTGTATATTTCCCCAAAAAGAATTACCATATAGTAATACAAAAAATAAAATTAATGAAATTAAAATTAATGATGTTTTTATTTTTTCTCAAATTCCAGAGCTTCCGTGTATTGTACATAATATTAAAAGTAAAGAATTATATTATACTAAAGGTGATGCAATGATAAGATATTATGGACCTTTGGAAAATTTTATTAGTGATTGTAATGATAATAAAATTAAAATTATTTATAGCCATCATAATACATAAAATAAATTCATCTTTACTATTGACACTATTTTTTTCGTGTATATACTAAATGCCTAGGGAGAGAAAAAGATCCAATGATTTGCATTATCTGTGGAGAATCGTTTAATCCAAACTCTAGAGAAAAGCAAAATGCTGGAGGCAAAATAAATGAATGCCCAGAGTGTTCTTATGAGCCAGTTATAAAGTATGCTGGAGTTCAGGCCGCAGATGGCAAGCAGTCTCAAGCAACTATTTTAAAGTTTCAATCTGAATCTGATAAAAATAGATATATTTCTTTTTGGCAAAATAATAGCGGATACCACAAAGGAAAAAGCTGTCAATTAGGGGCTCATTTATCTACAGACCCTAAGATAAATTTTCAAACAATTATTGCTCATAATCCAACCAACCATAAAGGAAGGTCAATATAAAATGAATAATATTAACTTTATTGAAGAAAAAGCTATTAAAGACTTTTCAGAATTTTATGGAAAAATTGTAGAGGCAAGAATTGTAAGCGGCTATATCGGCTCAGATTCTGTGGACATTGTGTGTGAGCCACCGGCAAAATTAAAAATTATTTCTACACCTAAAAACGATCTTATTCATTGGAATGGAGATTGGCTCGATCCTTACTGGAATGTAGAAATTGAAGGGCATCATCCTGCATTAAGTCAAGCTTCTTCTTTATGGATAAATCCTATTAGATGCTATAATATAAACGGTGAGATAGATACTACTAAAGAGTGGGTGTTATCTGCAACGACACTTCCATCTTCTTAAACCTTGATTTATACAACTGTCTGGATCTTTAGCCTTTTTCTTACCTGTTAATTTCTTTTTCATTCCACAATGACGTTTACAGAATGCCCTTTGTCTCGGAGAGCCAACTGGAGATTTTTTATAACCTTTACAATTTGCCTCATTAACATCTCCATCTAGCTCAGTATGAACAGACATGAAATTCATGCAGCAGTGTGGGTCATCACACTCTGCACATTTATTTAAATTTATTTTTGCTATTTTTACGAAATAATTAACTGCCGAAGAATAATCGCTCATAATAACCCTTATTTTTTATCAGCGGCATCCATTTGTTTGCAAAGTTTATTAGCCCAGGATCTTCCGGCATTACCTCCCCATAGCTGCCAAGCGATCCACCCTTTATCTGTCGCGTGTGTTTTTCCAGGGTCTATATTTTTTGATTTTTGGTGTCTATCAAAAAAAGCCTTCATTCTACGAGCAGTTGATGGGCTTATATTTTTTCTATTAGCCAAGCTTGAAGCTCTCGCTACACCGCTCCCGATGCCTTGCTTGCTAGCCTGCTGTGCGTTTAGACCGCCTTTGCCCTTGTTCTTCTTACGAAGCTCAAGCCCAGTTCTAGCTGCCTTGGCAACGCTTTCTGGCGGCTTAAAATTGATGTGGTCATACTTGCCCGAAGCAGTTTTTACCAAATCAGAATACGCTTGGGATAAAGATAAAATACTATCTAAATTTTTCATAATTTAATGTTTAAATATTAGTTTATAAATAATCATAATATTGTAAAATTATTATTCAAATACTTCGATAATTTTTTAAATTAAATATATTTAATCATTAAATTAAAGGATAATAATGAGAAAGCCAATAATTTCAGTATTTACACCCACAAATAATACAACTTGGATAATGGAAACTTGGGGATCTTTAATCGATCAGCAAGTTGATTTTGAATGGATTATAGGTGTAAATGGAAACGCAAATGTGGCCAATATACCAAAAGATGACAGAATTAAAATAATTCATACTGGAGAGTGGGCTGGCGTTGGGCACGCAAAAAAAACTATTTGCAGTCACGCCGCTGGAGATATTTTGGTAGAGCTAGACCACGATGATATTTTAGCCGACAAAGCTTTATTAAAAATAAAAGATGCTTTTTCTGATCCTGAAGTCGGCTTCGTATTTTCAGATTATGCCGAATGGAATGATGATACAGGATTACCTCATGTATATAGTAAAGATTATGGCTGGGAATCTTATCCTTGTGAAATAAGAGGAAGAAAATTAATTGCCATGAGGTCAATGCCAGTAGATGCCGAGCATTTATCTGTAATTATGTGGGCGCCAAACCATGTTAGATGTTGGAGAAAAGATATTTATGAAAAAATTGGTGGCCATGATATTGAATTAAAGGTTGCTGATGATTTTGATTTGATGTTAAGAACTTATTTGTCAACAAAATTTTTTCATATTAAAGAGGCTCTTTATGGCTATAGAAGAAGAGCGGATGGCAATAATACTTATATTATAAATAATGCAGAGATACAAAGGCTATGCGGGTCTGGTTCTGACAGGGCATTGCCACATCAGGGGCAGCCGCTACCGCTTAGAGATAAATATCTTCATAAAATAATAGAAAGAGAATGCGATTTAAAGAGTCTTCCTAAAATAGATATTGGTGGTGGTATTTTTGGCGCTCATCAATGGACTACTTTAGACATTAGCGGTAATCCATCTATAAAATGGGATGTTTTTGGAAATAAAAAACTTCCATTTGAAGATAATTCAATAGGAGCATTTAGAGCCTTTGATTTTTTAGAACATGGCGAAGATATGGATTCATTTTGGTTAATGGATGAAATTTGGAGATGCCTTGCGCCTAATGGATATTTTATAAGCTACACCCCTCATGCTTTAGGTATCGGTGCGTCATGCGATCCAAGTCATAAATCAAGATGGGATGAGCGCAGATTTTTATACTGGGCGTCTGAGGACATGAGGCCATTTTTACTATCAGCATATCCAGAGGCCAAAGCAAGATTTAAACCATTAAGACTCTATAAAGAAAATAGAATCATGGGTCCAAGCCCGTGGAGATTTGATGTTCCATATGTTGTTGCAGATTTAATAGCTATAAAGTAAAAAGTATAAAGCTCAATAAAAAAAGCAAAGTATAAAATACTTTGCTTTTTTTATTTAAATATACTAATATAAATATATACTTTTGTATATAAATATATAAAAGTATATATTTTTATAGAGGTGAATTATGAAATTATCAGAATGGGCAAAAAGAAACGGATTAAATTATCAAACTGTTTATCGTTGGTATAAGAATGGAACCTTGCCAGTTCGAGCATATCAGGCTAATACTGGAACTATTATTATCATTGAAGGCGAAGAAAAAAAAGAAGGAGAAAATATGAATACAAAAACATTACAGTCAAATTATAGAGATTATATAAATAAAGCAATTGATAGAACCTTTGACAGAACTTTTGATTTTTATGACGCAATTGATACCGATTTAACAAAGGCGGCAATAAATGCAATTAATAATACTGTTGGCAAATCTACATTAAATAAATCACTATGGCCAGCGTTATCAGCGTCAGGTCTAAAACAAAATAATTATAGGTGGGTTGAGCTTGCCGATAAATTTGTTTTAGTTTGTAATATTGCAGGCTTCAGCGAAAGCGATGTAAAAATTACAGTTAAATCTGGAGATATAATTATTAATGGAAATAAACAAATTTCAGAGGATGATAAGGAAATATTTTCGGAAGAACATGCTTATTTTACTGCACGATATAAGCTACCAAGTGACGTTTCTGCTGAAAACATAAGCGCTAAATTTTATAATGGAATTTTACAATTGACATTACCTAAGAAAAACATTATGAATAAAGAAGAGATTGAAATTGTAATTAATAAAAAATAATAATAATAATAATAATAAGAAAAAAAATAATAAAACAAGCGGCTACTGGCCGCTTGTTTTATTTTATAATATGATTAATTATAATTTACAAAAAGAAAAATGGATAAATTTTGGTATTGAAAATAAATATTTATTTATTTTAATAGTAAAAGATTTAGAAGATGCAGATATTTTTCCAGTTTACTTTTCATTAGAGTCAGAAGCTGATAAATATTCTAAAAATATAATATCAGAATATAAATTAAAAATAATTGAAAAAATTAATTTAATATTTAAAAGCTAAATATTTTGCAAGCTTTATTCTATTATATGATTTTGAATAATAAGCTGTCTTTTCTTTGGCAAGCATTTCTTCTTTGATTTTCTTAGCCTCTTCAATTGCACGCATACGGGCAGCTTTTTCAGCTTCTTCAAGCTTTCTATTATCTTTTTTTTGCTTGGACATAATGGCATCAAGTATTGACTTTCTAGTTTTCGAGGCGAGTGGCGATTCCATCTCTTCCATCTCTTCCATCTCTGAATCTGGGATATAATCTGGATCATATTTAGATCTATACTGATGTTCTTTAAACCTTCGCTCTCTTTCAGCTCCAGCCTGTTCTTTTTTAAGCTTTCTCCTAACCGCATCGGCTATATTTTTAAAATAAACCCTTTCTGCTTTTTCTATTGATATGCCTTTTGAATTTGCAATTTCATTAATTTTATCTTCATCTTTGCCGTGGCATCTTCCCCAAACATCTCCCGACCCGCATGGGCAATAATCTGTTCTATTAACTTTAACAGATGTCATTAATTGTTGAACAGCAAAATCATTAAAATTTTTTGGAAGTCTTAATTCTTGTAGCTGACTTAGCGATAAAGGAGACATTGGAGATAATGAAAAACCAGAAAAAGGAGTAAAATCTGAATCTGATTGATAACCTTTCCAGATAGAGCTGGGGTCTTTAACATCTTCTATTCTGACTTTTTTAAAAGGCTCGTGGGATATTGATGGATATGGTTTTCTAGAATAAAGCTCTTCTTTCATAGTCATCAGTTCTTCATTTATCTTTTCTGATGCGCTTGGCTCTTGTAATGCCATTTCAAAATCTCTTCTCATTCCAAACAACGGATTAAAAAAATCTTTATTTGCAGTATTAAACAAATCATTATAAGATTTCTGTTCAGATTCTAATAGCATAAGATCTTTTATATACTCTTGAACATCTCTTTTAACTCTCGATTTGTCAAGCTTATCAAATATATTTTTGATTTTATTATGACTATCAATAGAATCTTTTAAGAATTTTTCTATACCTTCTTTTTTATCTGAAATAGCAACTCTGTGTTTTTTTTCAAATGGCTGGTCTTTATTTTTTTTCTTAAAAAAGTCAAATATACCAGCATATTTTTTTATATTATATTCCGTTTTTGCAAATTTAAAACCAAAGCTTAAAAGCTCTTCGCTAGCTTTAACAATATCAAAAAGACCAAGATTGTAATCTGCTAGATGCTTTCTAACATCAATTAGGCGCTCTTCACTAAAAGCTTTTTTTGCCAGTTTAATATCATCTGATAATGAGGTACCTGACGACCCGTGATTTAAAGCAATCTGTCTTATTAAGTCATCAGTTTCTATTATTTTCTTTTCCATAGAAAATGAAGGCTTTCCAAGAGGCTCATTCAACCTGCCCCAAAAACTACGACGTTGAGCGAAAGATTTTAAATTTGCATTTCTAGAGGCATTATTCATACGATAATGCTAAAATATTACTTTTTATATTAATTTTTAATGAAATAATTTTTAAAAATAAATTATTTATTTTGAGCTTATTAATTGATCAGCTTTGCTCTTAAACTTATCAGAGGCATCAGCTTCTCTTATAATTTCTGGAGAAATTTTTATATCATCAATCATAATTTTATATAAAAATAATAATATAAGCTAATAAAAAAATTTATTAAATCGATCATCAATAATCGACTGTAATTTAAATATTTTCAAAACCTGCCTAATTGATCAATTATATATATAATATAATTTAGTTTATATATATACTATAAGCGCAGGTTTTGAGCCTAGTTTTTTAATTTAAAAATTAAAAATTTAAGATAGTCGATTGATATTATCAAAAATTATAATATAATATATTTTTATATTTGCTCTTGACGTAACTTTTTAGATGATTACATTTTGACATACGCCACTATTTTTGGCATAAATTTTTTATATTTAAAATTCAGGAAATTTATGAAAATTGAAAATTCGCCTATATTTATTGAGACTTCTTCTAATTTTGAATCTCATAAGTTTGGTATTGATGATCTCTCAATGATTTTTGAGATTCTTCGTAGCAAACTCTATTCAAATCCTATCGGTTCAATTGTTAGAGAGATTTCCTGTAACGCACGAGATGCTCATCGTGAGGTGGGTAAAGAAAATATTCCAATTGAAATTACTCTGCCAAATCGTCTTGAGCCATCTTTTCAAGTTAGAGATTTTGGTCCAGGCATCTCTAAAGAAAGAATGTCTAATGTATTTGTAAAATACACAGCAAGTACTAAAAGAAGCGACAATTATCAAAATGGAGGTTTTGGACTTGGAGCCAAAACTCCGTTCTCATACACCGATTCATTTACAATTATAACTTGCGTTAATGGTGTCAAGTCAACATATGCGGCGTATATTGACGAAACAAAAATTGGAAAAGTGGATCTTCTTTCAGAAATTAATACTGATGAGTGTAACGGCACTAGGATCATTGTTCCGGTAAAACCAAGTGATTTAAATTATTTTAAAGATGAAGTTATGCGAAGCCTTTACTTTTGGAAGGTAAAGCCTTTGCTCAAGGGAATTAGCCCAGAGCCAATTTTTAATACAAATGCAGGCTTAGATATTCTTGTCTCTGGCGATGGGTGGGAACTTTGGACTACAAATAGCAGCTACTCTGGTAATTATCTGTCTATTTTGTACGATACATCATCTGCTGTTATCTTAATAGATGATATTCCGTATCGTATTAGAGCTTCAGATCTTGGTCTTAATTATGAAGCAAGTCATGCTCCATATAGAAACTTGCTTGACAAGCGTCTAAGGCTTTATTTTGGAATTGGAGAACTTACCCTTAGCGCCAATAGAGAAAACATTCATTTTGATGAAAAAACGCAGAATATTATTAAAGATCGGCTAAAGCTTATTGTTGATAATATTTGTATTGAGGCGCAAAATAAAATAAATAAATGCAATTGCTTAAGCGATGCAGAAATAACTCTCAATGATCTTAAAGGAATATTTATAAATGTAATTCATGGAGATTATGAATTTTTTTGGAATAATATTCCTCTTAAAGGAATTATTATAAATAAAATTCAATCAACAAGCCAATGCAAGATAATTAAATTTAGCAATTTTACCTCCAAGATAGGTAATGTAAAGTTAAATCAAGAAAAAAGAAATATTCTTACCATTTCAAATAAAAGTCCAATCTATATTCATGATCTTGATGGCGACAATATGCCAATCAAGAGAATAAAAAAATTACTTAATGATAATAAATCAATTGAAAGTATACAACTTATTAAGTTTTATGATGATTCAATCATTCAAGATTGGAATAATACTTTTAATTTTAATTTATTAACTACATATAAAACATCAACACTTCCAATTCCAGAAAAAATTAAAAGAGTTAAAAATGCCACAGCCTCATCTTCTCATTCAGAAATTTATTTATTTAATAAATCATCTTATAAAAATTCAGAAATGTGGTTACCGTCTTCGTTCAAAGAGATCATGGATAAATCTTTAGACAAAGATGATTCTATTATTTATGTGATTCTTAAAGATAAAAGAACTGGCGAGTGGGAGACCAGTAACGAAATAAATGAAAATGTTAGAACAAAAGGTCTTTTAACATCTATTGAAGACGTATTTGATAAATCTATAGTCGCAATTCGTAAAAAAGATTTAACAAAAATTGATCGAACAATTTTTATTTCTTTAGGTCAATTTGTTTCTGAAGAATTTGGCAGATTATCTCATGAACACAATCTGTCAGATATCTGCTCCGTTAATAACGCTATGGAATATGCTTTTGATAGAAAATATTATGAGATAAATACATTTATTAATAATAATTTAGAAAAAATTAAAAACAAAGAAAGCATTTCACTTAAATATTTTAATCAAACTATAAATATTAAAAATAAATATAATTCTTATGAATATAGTGGTGACCTTGGCGACCCTAAAAATAAAATTAAAAAAGAAATTGGTTTTTTAAAATTTTGTCATAGAGAAATATTTAAATATAAAATTAATATTGAAGATAGAAAACATGATATTATAAATACTTATTTAGAGTTTAAATCTAAATATCCAATGATTAATTATCTTGAGAGATATTCTTATTTTGAAAATAATGAAAGAGAAAATTATGTTAATAATATTATTAATTATATTAACATAATGGATTCTGCTATATAATTTATAATATTCAATAAAATAAGGTTTAGGTTTAAGCCTAAACCTTATTTTATATTTACAAAACACTTGACGCTAGGGCCGAAAGCCTGCTTCGCTCACCATTTATAAATGTAATGTGACCAGCCAAATTATAGCTTTTAAAATTCTCAATTACATATGTCAAACCATTATTGCGAATATCTAAATGATTATTATCTATCTGCTCCACATCTCCAGTTAATATAATCTTGCTATTCTCACCCGCCCTTGTAAGTACAGTTTTTATTTCTTCTTTGGATATATTTTGGCACTCATCTAAAAATATAATAGCGTTAGGTATGCTTCTGCCTCTTATATAGGTGATAGCTTCCATCTCTATCTTACCTTTCATTTTAAATATTTCTAAATCTTTTTTCCAGTCTATATTTTTATTTTTTGAAAATAAAAATTCAAAACTGTCCATAATAGCCTGGAACCAAGGGCCAAGTTTTTCTTCCATTGTTCCTGGTAAAAATCCAATATCGTTTCCAACGGGCTGAATTGGTCTATAGATAATTAATTTATCATAAGCTTTTCGATTAAGAACCAACTCTAAAGCGCAAGCCAGAGCAACTAAGCTTTTACCGCTGCCCGCTCTGCCAAGCAAAGTTACTAAATCTACATTTTTGTCCATAAGTATATCAATAGCAAAAGCCTGCTCTTTGTTCCTGCTAGATATTCCCCAAACATTACTTGTTCTAACAATAGATATTTTATTATCTTCTGTTTTTCTTCCTATAGATATTCCCTTGCCTTCTTTTGTTTGGAACAATACGCATTCATTTGGGTGTAAATTTAATTTATATTTATCAGGCTCAATAAATAAATTATTTTGAAGTTCAACTCCAGCCTCTTCATGATTAGATACTTGAACACCTGTAAATAATTCACTGAAAGAACTCTTTTCTTTATGCTCTATTGATGCAATATGTCTTGACCTTGCCTTAATTCTTAGATTAAGGTCATTACTTACTAGAACTGCTTGTTTTCTATATTTTTTGTTATATGAATAAGCGCACGCAAGTATCTGAGAGTCGCCATAAGACGGATCGCCAAATCCACTGAATTCTTTATTATTAAAGTTGTAATAGGTCGAGTCTATTATTAATAGTGAATTTGATTCTTTTATTAGTATTCCAGAAGTAACGTCTCCGCTACTTGTAATTTCATCTAATATTTTAATGCAAGTTCTTGCTTGCCTTCCAGTTTCTCCTGAATGTTTTTTTAACTTATCTAATTCATTTAAAACCACAATCGGTATAATTACATCGCTTTTTGGAAATTTTTTATAACAAACTGGATCATCCATTAATGCAGATGTATCTAAAATGTATTTTTTTCTCATTATTTATTCTTTACCTTTTAAAGAAATTGTTGCTTAAACGGCTTGTTTATTTTTATTTGTCTAAATGCATGTTTTAATTTAAGATATTTATTTATCCTCCTATACATTATATTATTATATTGCATTATTTACAGTTGACAACTACTCAAAAACAACTTACACTACAAGTGACCTCTAAATGAGGAATACTTTACCATATTTTATAAAGGAAATACTATGAGTAAGATTAATTATATTCTAACAGCAAAAACTGTAATTGTAAATTTTGAAAACAACACTCATACTGTAGACAAAGGCACGGTAGAGTATGAGCAAATTGTAAAATGCCTTAAAGATAAGAAAATTGATGATATTCCAAATATAATTAATACTTCAGCTCGTCTTAATAAGTATTCTAATGGTAAGTTTTCTGTTGAGAGTGGAGTTATCGTAATGGACGGCGAAATGCTGCCATCCCAACTGTCTGACAGAATACTTTCTTTTGAAAAAGATGAGCTACCATATGAGCCTCTAGTTAATTTTTGGAATAATTTAAAAAATAATCCAAGCTATCGCGCAAGGCATCAGCTTTTTAATTTTCTTGAACATAATGGTCATCCTATTACTGATGATGGATGCTTTATTGCCTACAAGGGCGTTACCGCTAATTTTAAAGATTGTCATACCAACACCTTTGATAATTCTGTAGGTAGTGTAGTTTCTATGCCTAGAGAAAAGGTTGATGATGATCCCGCAAATACTTGCTCTGCTGGGCTTCATGTTGCAAGTTATGATTATGCTCATAACTATTACGGCGGTGCCGCCGCCGGTCTCACTGTAGAGGTTAAAGTAAATCCTGCTGATGTGGTTGCTGTTCCAGCAGATTATAATGGAGAAAAGATGAGGGTGTGTCGGTATGAAGTAATTGGTATTTCAAAGGGCGAGAGGAAAGAGCAGTATGTGCCGTATATGCCATCGGGTCATGACTCTGACAATCTTGAAGAATTCTACAGAGACGCCGTAGAGGAAAAGCAGTGGTATGATGACTATATAGATTATTCATTAAAAGAATTAGATGAAGATGATTCTGATTTTTCATCATATTCAAATGAAAAGATGTTGTCTTCTTCAGAGTATCGTTGTACCAATGATAAAGATCAGTGCAAAGAATAATATAATAAAATATAGCTATTAATATTTTATTATAGAATCATGGATAAAATATTAAAATTATCAGAATTATATCTTAAGTCATCTTTAAATGTAGATGACGAGTGTCCATGTGAAAGTGGTAAGCCATTCAAAGATTGTCACGGTTTAGATACTGACGGTGATAGAAAGCTACAACCGCCTTATAAACTAAACAACTTATGTGAAATTAAAACTAATTTTGAAGATGCTGATTTTTGGATTGTGAGAAAAGGCAGCGAGAAAAAAGTAGGAATGCCAA
>Ga0070749_10000473_pt1 | contig 27119 bp, 32 predicted proteins | sample VirMetDEL_Nov_18_FD_75180 | JGI IMG/M metagenome (GOLD analysis project Ga0070749, IMG submission 75180) | Aqueous microbial communities from the Delaware River and Bay under freshwater to marine salinity gradient to study organic matter... | ecosystem: Environmental > Aquatic > Marine >...
TAAATATATCATTATCTCGTCTAAATCCCCCCGTACTACTAGAAATTCTAGGAGGTTTAGGAGGCGGTTGAATAGCTGCTAAAAATAAACTAGCAGCTATACCTAATGCTAGTTGTCCAAAAGTAGTAACAGTAATAGTAGTTCCTGTTATAGTTGCAGCACCAATGCTCCCCGCAGAACTCCCCACAACAGATAAAGTAGGGGTTAAAGCTATTCCGCCAGTATAAATTGTTAAAGCTACTATAGCTACCGCAGCTACTATCATACCAATTCTACCACTGCCTTTTATTAAAGGAACTAACTTAATTATCTTTCCTTTAGCAGGTAAAAATAAATTATCTAAAGACAATAATTTACCGTCAACTATTAAAGCTAATTCTGCATTATGATATAAATTTATTTGTTTGAAAAGTTTATATAATCCCTCAAATAAATCAATACTAGCTTTTACTAAATCGTAATAAGTATTAACATCTATAGATATTTTATCTATATTATTGGTATATTTGTGTAAACTTTTATGAAAGTGTATTGTTCTCATTTAAATGTTTTACTTCAAAAGGTTCATAAATTATAGTATCTATAGTTTTGTGTCTCCAATAGATAAAATACTTTGTACCAAATCCTACTAAAAATTTGTATTCATCAAATACTGTAGAAGGGGAATCTTCATCACTAGGTATTGGATTCTCATCACCTGGATGACTATGTACTATACCCCAAATATCGTCTTCATAAGTATATAAAGCTACAGGATCTAATATAAAGCTGTTTTTAGGATCACTTGAAACATTATCACATTTTATATATTTAAATTCTTTTGTAATAATACCACAACTTTCTAACGGATAGCTAGATTGAGCATGTAATCCCATATCTTTCATTAACTGTTCATAAATTCTTTGCATCTAAAACACATATTAGTATATTGTTTATATGAATTACCATATGTAGCAATATAACTAGTTTTCCCTTCTAAAATCATTAACATTTTGTTTTGCCCTAAATATAAAGCACAGTGGTTAGGTACGTTACTAGCTCCTATAGTCATAATAATTACATCATATTCTTTCAGTTTATTCTTATCTACACTAACCCATCCATTTGCTTCGTCTTTAAAGTTATTTAATGGATTAAATTTATGACTATCTGCTTTATTATACCAATTTCCTTCTAAATTACAAAAAGTTTTTGTAGTATAATCTCTTGTAACGCCTGTTTCTTCTTTTATTATATGTAAGGCTAAATTAACACAATCTATACCTTTAATAATATCATTACCCAGATGTTCATATGGCAGCCCACAGTATTTTTTATACTTTTCTATAACATCCATAGATTCTACCTTTCCAATAATCATCTAATGTTTCTAATCTAGACTGAGAATCTTCTTGTAAATGAAAAAATTCTAATCCGGATATGTACATTCCAAAATGAACTATTCTACCTTTCTTATCTTTAAATAATATTATATCAAAACTTTCTAAATCAGGCAAATTTATTTGTTTAAAGTATTCAGTTTCCTTAGATATTATTTGTGTAGTAAACTTTTTATGCCAAAATTTGGATACTTTTAAGTCAGTATCTAATCTATCTAAAGTATCTATTAAAGGCTTATTTAATTCATTTTTATATATTTTATTAATTATAGAAAAACAATTATTTGTATAATAATCGTGTTGTATTCCTAAATACTTTTTTATAATTTCTTTAGCTACCATTTCTTTAGGTAATCCCCATTCTTTTGTATAGTAATTAACAGTCATTATCTTGGTATAGTTCTTCCTGTACCTGAAAAAGCTCCATAATGTCTAAGATTATTTCTCAAATCACATGCTTGTCTATTTTGAGCACATATATCATCTGCTTCATTAGCTACTGTCTGATTGTTGATATCAAAAAAACCGTTAGCAGTTTCAGTAGAACCAGGAATAGTGCCTGTTCCACTACTTGGATACTGACATTCATCTCCTTTGTAAATCCATTGACAAGTATTTTTAAAATACTTTCTTTTAGGTACTTGTAACTTAAAGAATTGTAGAAAGTTAGTTAAACTAAATACACCTACTTGTTCATTTAATGCTTGTAGATTGTCTATTTTAAATACGTCTTTAACAAAAGATTCAGAGTCAGCATTTTCATTAACAATGAATAGCTTATCTCCAACAGATACATTTTGTCCTGGATTATTATTATCTAATATTACAAAATCTCCGACTACATCTAATACAGTAAAAGTTTGTGCATCAGCATTACTTTTTACAGAATCATTTACTCTATAAGGTAATCCGCTAGACACATGAATACTATTACTAGTAATAGACTGTACTATTCCGTATTCAGGCCAAACATCTAAAAAGGTAGCAAAAGTAGATTTAATTTCTACAACTCCACCTAATAAATCTCTAGTATCTCCTTTAGTTTTTACCCAAGTATCTCCAAAACTAATTGTGTCAGCATAATTCCAGGCAACATTATTGCCACCTTTTTGATTAGCTATTGTAGCATCATAATTAGCATGAGTAGGATTTGTTCTAGGATCAATACCATTCACAGTTTCTCCATTAACTATACCTGTTACGCTATTACTACTATTATTACCTGATAAAAACGGATCTTCTACTAAAGTAGTTATTAAATTATCAAAGTTGGCTATACTAATACTAGTTTCTCCTACTTCACCTTCACTGGAAATATCTATTCCACCACTATTTACAGGATAAGGAGTAAAATCTTTATTTTCAAACTGAATGGTATAACCAACATCACTAGCAAAATCTCCTCTGACTTCTGCAAATCTAAAAGGTATATTTTCTGGCCAAGCACTACCTAATCCTTCATTACTAGGATTATCTCCTTCAGTAGGAGGATAGAACTCTCCTGGATAGTATAAAGTATATAATCTAACTAAAGGTTGTTGTATAAAGGCATTTTTTTCAGCAATATAATTACTAGGAGCTACACTTGTTATATTAGAAGATATTATTACTGATTCACTATCGAATGAAGGAGATACATAAGGAGTTATATTAGTATTAGCACTTCCTCCTGTAGTAGTTATAAAAGTAGTATTTACAGATTCATTGTTACTAAATTTAATATGTGTATTAGTTAACTTAACTTTTACAGTATTATCTTCTGAATTTACATTAGCTATAATACCTTCAGCAGTAGTATCTACTCCTATAATATTATTTCCTTTTGAAAATCCGGTTATACTATCTAATGTTAAAATTATATCATAAGTTCTTGAAGTCATTATATAAAGCTTTCCTTTAGTCTTATAGTTACATCATAGTAGTTATCAATAAGGTTACTACTTCTAGTTCCTTTATGTTGAACATCTAAGTTTTCACCTTCAAATCTAACAGTAACATTACCTATACCATTAATATGATCTAAATCAAAGGTAAATTTCTCAAAGTTACCACTTCTAGCATCATAAAAACTTTGTAATGCTTGTTTTTCTATGCCTGTTATATTTGTATAAGTTAATTCATAAGTTCTTTTTGGTCTTCTACTTCTAAGTCTATAGCTTTCATATCCTGCCTGGCTTTCGAAACTGACACTATCAAAAGATCTACCTTCAGAATATCCTATGTCAGGTTTTCTATCTGCCATACTATCTTTTCTAGAAGTGTATCTACTAGTACCTGAAATTACTCTAATTTCTAAACTGCTAGGAGTATCTAATGCAGGCGATATATCTATACCTACAGTTCCTAAAGTAGCACTAGGCCATGTATAAGAGTCATTAGGCTGAACAGTACCATCTACTATAACAAAAATTTGTTCTTTAGCACTTGGTATAACGTCAACGGGAACTGCGAATGCAGTATCTACACCATTAATTATATAAGTATTACTATCTACAACCGTAGTACTAGTATTACTGTAATTAACAGTATAAAATTGATCTACAGATTGTATTTTCTTATATTCGCTAGGTATTGATAAGGATCTAAGAGTTAAGTTACTAGCGTCGGGAGCAGTTAAAAAATTAACTGTCCCTCCACTATTACTTAATGTATAGGTAGTAGTTTCTTGAACTATACTATCTACTATGGCAAATACTTCTCCTACAGTGTTAACATAGACTCCTAAATTAAAGTCTGTGGTAGCTCCTGTATTAGTAAATTCTACACTATTTAAAGCAGAAAATACATTTTCTGCACTCCATGATGCGTCATTTGGATAAGTTGCCATTATTTTCTCATTCCTTGTATACTTTTTCTAATAGGACCATTGTTACGTAGATCAGTTGTAACAATATCTATTACTATTTGTTTACCGTTAAAGTCTACTTTAGGAGTACCTTCAGTAGTTTGAGGGGTTCCTTTATTAATTATATTAATTTGCGGAGTCATTCCTCCAGAACCATTTCCTCTGTTCATATCTCTTACATTGTTAATACCAAGTTGTTGAACCGCTCTTTTTCTTAGAACAAATTCTCCTGGCTCTAACATAGCAGGAACACTATCTCTTTTAGCTCCCCCACTAGCAAAATTTTCTACTAAACCTCCGCCAGCAAAAGCTTTAACAGAACCTCCACTTGAGAATAAAGCACTTAGAATACCGCTAGCAGCGTTAGAAAGATTTTCTACGATTAACTTTTGAGTAATATCTTCTATTAATTTAGTGATAATACCTCTAAATAAGTCCCTCATAGCGTCTCCAACAGTTTTAGTACCATCAATAACTTCAGTAAAAATAGTATTAAAGAAATCATTAAAGGCACTAGTTAAGTTATCACTAACTAACTCACCTAAATCAGAAATTATATCTTTTTCTTTATTAAGAGCATCTACTCTTTCTCTATGAGTTTCTAACACTATTTGAGTTTCTGTTTCTAGACCTTCAATAGTATCTCTTAGAATTTCTTTTCTAGCTTTTTCAGAAGCATCTAAATTCTTTAACTCTTCTCTTAACTTATTTTTTTCGTTTAAGATAGCTTGTAATTTAGCGTCTCTTTCAGCTAATATAGATTGTTCTCTTAATCGTCTTAGTTCTTCTTCTGTATCTAATAATTGTTTTTGACCATTAATTTGCTCTTGTATATTTTCAGTTCTATTATTAGTATTATTAGTAGTTTGTTTTCTTCTAGCATCAAATACAGCATTACTAGCTCTTCTACTGGCTTCTACAGCATCTCTAGCTTCTTTACTAGACGCAGTAGCAGTACTTGATAAAGAAATAGGAGTTAATTTACTAGGATCTGTATTAGTAGATATAGCAAATGCCTTTGCTGCTTGATTAAATATGTCAGCTAAATCTGCAGGTAATTTTTGGAAAATTTCAGCTTCTTTGTCTAGTACATTTAATCTTTCAGTTATTAAATCAAATTCTGCATTTTTAGTAGCTTGATCATTAGCTATTTGCTGTAATTGTAGCTTTTCTTGATCCATTAATAGATTCTTTTGACCTTCTAATTGACTAATAGTATTCTGAATTTGTTGTTTAGTTAGTTCAGATTCTTTATTTAAAATATTTAATCTATTAGTCTGCTCTTGATTTGCTAAGTTTTGTTGTACTACTTGAAGCTGTAGTTCTTTTTCTACTCTTAATTTCTGAGCTTCGATTATTTGTCTTTCTTTTTCAGAAGTTTCTTTAGCTAGATTCTCTCTTATTTGTAATATTTTTAATTCAGTTTTTAAAGAGGTATCTTCATCTCTAATAGCTCTATTTCTTAATTCTTCGTTATTAGGACCAAAAAATCTACCGAAATCTCTAGCTCTATCTGCTCTTCTATCTCTAGCTATAGTAATATCTCCCTGTCCTCTTGCGGAAGTAAGGGCTCTATTTCCAGATCTTTCAATACTAGATTTTTCTCTATTTAATCTAGCTATAGTAGCATCTAATATTAACAATTCTGCATTAGCTCTTTGTTCTGCTAGTTTAACACTTTGCTCTTGTATATTAATTTGCTCTTGCATAATAGATAATTTTTGTTGTTCTATCTGCATTGTATTAGAATTTCTAGTTTTCTGTAATTCTAAATCAGCTTGTTTTTGTTGTAAAGCAATTTGTAAATCTAAAATAAGTTTTTGTTGAGTTAAAGATCTTAATCTTTTTTCTTCTTGTTTTACTATTTTTTCAGATTCTAGTATTAATTTTACCATAAATCCTATACTAGCTTTTATAGCTGTATTAGCAGCAGTAGCTAAATCAAGTTGTTCTTTGTCTAATTTTTTACCTTTTCTTTGTAGTAATACAAGATCTTTACCTTTATCAATAGTTTCAGTTATTAAGTTAGCTCTATTTTTAGCTACTTCTAGTTCATTTTTAGCAAACTCTCCTTGTAAATTAGCTTTTCCGCTAATAAATAAAGTATCCATTAGTTTAATTTCTTTTCCAAGTTGAGTATTCAGATCTTTTTGAAATTTTTCTCTAAGAGAAATAGCGTTAACTTCTCTATTTATTATATCTAATCTACGTTTTAATACTGCTATAGTATCTACATTAGTTCCATTTTCAGATTTTAATGCTTCATTATATTGGTTTTGTGCATTAATTAATCTAAGACTTGCTGCTTCAGCATTTATATTACCGCTTTCAAGTTCTCCTATAAATTTCTGATATACAGCATCACTAGCTATTACGGAAGCTAAATAACTTTCTTGTCCTTTAGTTAATATTACTCCGTTTTCTCCTAATTCCCCTATTTTTTGACTGATACCATCTAAACTAACAAATACTTCATTATTATCTAAAATATACTGTTTAGAAGCAGTAGTTAATTCTTGAATAGTAGTACCTGCTATTTTATTAACTTGTGCAAATGCAGGAGCTAAGAAGGTAGCTTCTTCATTTATTCTTCTGATAGCTTCAGCTAAGGCAATAGAGTCATTTGCTAACTCTTTCATAACTTTTTGTTTTAGCATCTCTCTAGCTTCATCTATATTTAAAGATTCTCTAATAGTTTCTCCAGCTTGTTCAGGTACTTTCATACCTGAAGAAGTAAAAGCTTCTTTTTCTGCTGCAGATAATCTAATAGTAGATCTACTAATTACTTTTCCAAAATCTGAACTTTTAATAGCGTTAGAAATAGAATTAATTATAGATTTATTTACATCTTTAATTTCATCTTCAGAAAGCAAAGCTGTAGCACTAGCAAAACTACTACTAGTAGTAGCATTACCTATAGCTTCTAAAGTTCTATTTAAAGTCTTAGCTTCTGTTACTAATCTTTTAATAAAATCAAAAGCTTCTCCTAAAAGATCTACACCAAAAGCTTGGCCTATAACTTGAGATAAGGCAGTAATTATACCTACTATACCAAGAAATCTACTAGCTAAAATACCTACTTGAGTAGCGAAAGCCGCAACATTAGTTGTTACTTTTTTGAAATTGTTAGCAAATCTAACAGTTCTAGTATTTATACCATCTAATTTAGGACCTGTTTCGTCAATTATTTTGCTTATATTTTGCTGTCTAATTTTAGCTACTTCTAATTGTTCAGCTATTCTTTTATTAGTTTTAGCTTTTTCTTTTAAAACAGGAATTTGACTATCTAATAAAGCTTTTTCTTGTTTTAATATGCTTAATTGTTCTACAGCTTGAGCAGCGTCAAGATTACCAGATTGTAAAGCTTTAACAGCATTGAAGGCTGCTCCACTACTACCTTTGGCTACTAATTTTCCTTTTCCTTTGGTAGCACTTTGAACAATATTACTTTCAGCTATATCCTCTAATATTTCTTTTGCATCAGTACCTTTTAATGTCATATTAGCAAAACTATTAGCAGTTAATTGTAGTTTAGCAGCTAAGGCACCTACACCGCTTGCTGCTAAACTAAACGCTTTAGCAAAAACGATTGAAGCTAATGCTCCAAACGCTAATAGAGCATTACCTATATCATCACTGAAAAAGTCTACAAAAGGCTTTAAAGCATCTGCTATTAATGTACCAAAAAATGTACCAATATTTAATATAGTAGCAGAAAACTTTTCTAAGCTTTCTTGAGCATTACCAGTAGTGGTATCAATATTACCAAATTTTCTTTCACCTTCTGTAATAGCAGCATTAACGAAAGCTTGACGTCTTTCAAACTCTGTTAACGAAGTAACAGATCTATTTAAAGATTGAGCATATTTTTCTACCGCAGGATCAATTCTAGTAAAGATACCTAATTCGTCTAATAGTTCAGGTTCTAATTTAGAAGTACCTCTAATAACACGCTGTAAAGCATCAGTTAGATTTCTACCTAACGCTCTACTAGCTTTTAAGGATACACTAGTTAATCCTTCTATCTGAGTTTGATTAAACCCAGCAGATAAGGCAATGTTGATATTCTGAGCAGCTTCTGCCATAGTTAACTGACTTTTAGTTATCTGTTGTACTTTAGCAATGATAGCATCACCAGACTGACCAATAGCACCAGCTAACGCTCTAGTACCAGAAATAATTTGTTCTGTTTGAGCAGCTTTTTGTAAAGCAGAGAATGCTTGTTGGACGGCGAAAATAGTAGCGGCAGCACCAGCGTATGCAGCAACAAGACCTCCAAGCCCATTTGACTGAGCTGAGAAGTGTCGTCCTGCACTAGCACTTGTTTGACCTAATCTTGTTTGTTGCTTATTTAAGTGTTCTGTTTCATCTCTAATACCTTTAATTTGGTCTCTAGCACGTTTAGCGCCTTCAACATTAAAAGCTAAGTTGATAACAGACTTAATTGCTCCCGCCATTATTTTTATCTCCTATTTTCTGCCTTCTCTCTTTCTTTACTAACATGTTTACTGTATTCACTAACTATTAATAATAACAAATTAAATACTTTCTTATAGTCGTATATTTCTAATAATTCCATAAAAAAAGATAATTCAGAAAAATCTTTACCGTACCATCCTATAGCAGCTCCATCTAATTTATCTGGCAATACATTAAATAAGTTTAATGCTTGTTGAGATTCAATAGTTAAATTTTCATAATCAATAAATTTTTCTTTATCTCTTTCATATAATTCATTAACATCCCAACCCATTTGCTGATATAGTTCTATTTCTTGATCTAAGTCTATTTTCTTACCTCCAACAAATTCTTGTTGAAGATAAGTTTTTAGTTTTTTACTTCTTCCTCTTCTTTTTCTTCTTCAAAGGTTGATATATCACCCATACAATCAGTAAGAAACTGATCAAATGTAGTACTATTTTGAAGTAAGTCCAAAGCATCTTCTTCAGAATATTTGATTTCTTGTTCTGGATTTTCATTACTAATATCTACAGGCATGAAATGTTTGAGATGCTTAAATTTTAATCCTCTCCAACCTTTAATAGCTGCTTCTGCATATAACTCAGTAAATTTATCATTATCAATTTCTTCATCAAATTGTCTTGTGCTTCTATTTCTTTTTCTTACAATACAAGCATTTCTAATCTTTGTTAATTTTTCTCTATCTAAGTAGCGAAGAGTAACAAAAAATCCTGGAATTTCTGGATATTCTACCTCACTTAATCTTTCGCTTACTTTTACTTTACTAATAATTCCCATTCTTTTACCTTTCTATATAAAAAATGAGCGTTCACACGCTATATGACTCGCAGGTATGGTGAGGGGAAAACCATAAGCTTGTCTTAAACGTGTAAACGCCCTATTTATTTTGTTATCTGTTAAATTAATCCCCTCAGATTATATTAACCGTGATCTACGTAAATATCAAATTCTCCACCGTTACCACAACTTGCTTCCGGTTCTTGTGCTTGGAAAGCTACTTGGATGCTGATTACATCTTCAATGGCGTGAGTAGGGAAATCGTATTGAACTGATGGATGATAGAAAGCTACATAAGGGCCAGTTGCTCCACCAACTTTTAAGTTAGCATTGGCACCGGAACTATGGCTTACTCTGCTATCGTTAACAATTTCACGTAAGAATCTTGCACTTTCATTATCTCCATGTCTTAAATAAGCACTTAAAGATCCAGTAACAGTTCTGCTTCCAGCAAAGTTACCAATAGGAACATTAAGAGTATTTAGTTCTTCTGGAGTTAAATAAGTAATGTTGTTGTTAATAGTCCAACTTAAGCTAGTAACAGGGAAGGTATAGCTTACATCTGCCCCACCTTCTGGTGTGTGGTGTAATTCTACAGTAGATAATCTATTTTTAACAAATCTACTTGTAGTAATACTTCCTGCTACGTTATAACTTGACCAACTATGGAAACTAGCGGCGTTACTTAAGTTAGCTACATTACCATTAGCACTTACAGAAGTACCATCATTTAGTACACCACCAAAAACGCTAACAGCATTATTTCTTTTAACTCCTGTTAATTCAATTAAGTCAGTTCCAAAACCGCTCCAAGTAGTAGTAGCAATACTATCAATAGCCGCATCTACAGATGCTTCATTAATAGCTGCGTTAGCTATTTGATAGAAAACATTATCCATTTTAATGTATAAATGGTTTTCTTGAGCTACAGCAAAGTTAGGATTATGGCTGCTAGTGTTAGCACTTGCTGCTCGTAGAGCAGTAGTGTATTTAGCAGTATCCTGCCAAGCACTTCTTTCAGCAGTCCCACTTGCTGGGGCAGTGTTATTTAAAGCTGCCTGCCACATGAACCAATCTGCTACAGGCTTAACATTACCTGTGGATGAAACATCAGTTCCATCTTCTGCATTTGTAGGTCTTAAATAGCACTGGAAATTCCATTCTGCTGGATTAAAAGCAGTATTATATCTTTTTACGCTTCTATCAGGAGTTAAACCACTTTCTAATGTGGTAATATCCTGAGTAGTAGCACTTTGTGATACAGCATAGCCAGCTAAAACTTCTATTTCCCAAGTGTTACTTGGTGTCATAGCAGTTACTGCTGCGCCGCTGTCAATATCTACAGTAGAATAGAAAATCTTACTATCTCTTTGTAAATTTAAATTACAACTCATTTTAAAATATCTCCTTTATAAAACATATCTGACAATAAGAGTTAATTCTCCTAACCCATAGCCACCACCGTCTTCATTTTGAAATAAACCCTCATCTGTACTCATAGATTCTATTATTATATCTTCTATTCCTTGATCGGGATTATCTGGTATGTTATAGATAACATGTTCTATATCTTCTAATAAATCATTTACCTCATTACGAGTATTGTCCGATTTATGAAAAAATCTTATGTTAATAGGCATAATACCTTCTACTAAATTAGCACTATTATATATTCTTTGTTCTACTCCCCCCAATACGTAAATACTAGGAAAATCATTAATACTATCAAAAAACTTAAATCCTCTATATACATTATTAAATACGCTTTGCGTATAAGTATAAGAGTTATCAAACGAAGATACTTCTCCGTCTATTAATTTTAGATTTTCTATTATATTGCTTATTATATTATTTCTTTTACTCATTTAAGTATACCAAATTAATTTTTTATTACAAAAATTAATTTTTTAAAATCCTTTAAATATATTGAATTTGTGTCCCATAGCTTTCACAGTAACTCGTCTAATACTGCTTTCTATAAGTTTTCTAGGGTCTCTACCTGTAGTTTCATGAACTATATAAATCGGATTATAGAAATAAAGAATAGCACGTAGTTTTCTGCTATAAAATACTTCTATACTTTTAGCAAATCTACCTGTTCTATAAGTAAGCACACTATCTGACAAAGGTTTTCCGCCTACAGGGCCTTTTGGCATTCTATTAATAACACTTAGTTTAACTCGTCTACTTAATTCTTTTTCTGAAATACCAAACATCATAGTGTCAAAAGCAGTTAAAGTATCCTTAACAAGTCCTTTTTTACGCATCATCTTCCTCCTCGTCGTCTTCAAAGAATTCATCTGTATCGTCGATAATATTTAAGTTACCAATTATTTCCTCTAACTCATCTTTAGTATGAGTTCCTATAGTTATTGATAAAATTTTGGTATTTACTCCATTTAACAAATCTGATATAAAACCTTTTTCTCCTTTAGGATGCCTTTTAATAGCAGAAGAAGTAGCTATTTCTACATTTCTATTATCTAGTATGCTTCTAGACATATGAGCTTGTAACCTCTTTAATATTTTTCCCATACTAGATCCGTGTACTCCTATATCTACTTGATTAGTTTTAGTATTGATTCTAACAGATAAATCTTTAGAAGTTAATTTATTTTTGCCAACATTAGCAATTACTACCCCAAATTCTCTTCTCTTGCCATCTGTAGTTTGAATAGTTAAGGGTAGTGTAAATAAGTTAATCTTTCTTAAGAAACTATTATTTTGTTTCATTTTTGATATTATGTTTTTTTTAGCTAACTTTAATTTCTCAGGATCTTTTTTTAATTGTTCAGCTATATGCTTAATACCTCTATTTTTAAAAGTTGCATCCCCTTTTCTTATTGAATCTACTACTTGCTTAGTTCTTGTCCCTTTTTCGCTATCTTTCAAACTAGATTCAGATAAAGTAGTACCACCTATTTTAAAAGACATATTACCTCTAGAAAAAGAACCATCTTTGTTAGTATCTAATTTAAGCGCTTTATTTTTTACTTCTAACCCATCTACAATTTCTGGCAACATCGGTTCACTAAACCCACTAGTACCTTTTACTCTACTAAAAGAACTAACATAAAAAGCGTTAAGATCCATATTTCGCATCATTGCACTAGTTTTTATATCTGCCATACCACTAGACGTAGTATTGGTGGCGTTACGATAAGATCCTAATTTAAAATCTTTAATTAAAGATCGTTCGAGTCCTTCCCCCATTAAAGGGCTTAGATTACCACTGCCTGTTCTTCTCATTACCTTAGCAATTTCTTCTTTTACATCATCAGCATTTATATCATATATTAAAAATTGAACCATTATAAAATCCTATAAAAATCTAATATTCTTCGTATATGTTTAGGGAAATTTCCGCTTAATGGAAACGAGTTCTTATTTTGGCCTTCAAAACTGAAACTATCAGAACTTTGTTCATTTTTATGAATCATTTTAATATAATCTAAACAAGCTAATTTTAAATCTTGAGGAACACTAGTATATCCGGCACCATAAGTAACTTTAATTCCTTTAGGATAGTTATTAAAAAAAGGATGATTACCTAAATCTAAGGTTCTTACTGCTTTACCATCTTCCCCTATTTTCCTAATTTCTCCAGTTTCTTGATACCACATATACTGTAAATTTGCATTAGCATTAGCAGTAGGTAAACTACCATCACTATTAGGCCCATTTAAATTAGAATAAGTATTTCCATCGTATTCTGCTACTACAGTAACATTATTAACAGGTAAATTATCCACAAAAATGCTAATAACACCCCCATCAAAATACTCAGTATAAACATTTTCAGTAATTTCTTGATTACAATAATTTCTTACACTGGCACTAACATAATTAATAATATTACTAAGTCTAGCATCAGAAGTATTACTATTTATTTCTAAGTAATTTTTAACTTCGTCTAAATCTACTAAACTCATAATTAGTCTCCTTTTTTGTTGCTGTAATGTATTTTCTGATACAAACTACTAACATTACAATCTACTTTAGTATTTAATCTATTTTTACTTTCTTGATTAACTTTCCAATCATCAAGTAATTCTTCGATATTTAAATACTGTCTTTTACTTAAATATTTAACTGCGTCTATTTCGTCCCTTATAGTTGTTGGTATCATTATGTACCCCTTTCTAAATAAGAAGGGAGGATGTTGCCATCCTCCCTCCAAAAACATATAACAATATACAGTGATTTAAGTATTTCTATTAAGAAATAGCTGCTCTTACTGTTTCAGTAGTTGTTCCTACGTTGGCTCCACCGCTGTGACTTAAGGTCACAGTACTTACAGGACCAGTAGCGCCATTATTAACAGCTCCACCGGCAGTAAAGTAAGCGTTGGATGAAGTATTTAAAATACTGAAATTAGTAGTAACATTAGCATTAGAACTATAAGCTCTATCTACTCCTGTAGCATCAACGAAATCTGCCTGTACTGACATAGTATTACCGTGTGCGATAACACCAAAATCTGCATTAGCTAGAATTACGTTTTTTAACTTAAGAGCAACACTACCACCTGCATCTGCAGGACTACCTAATTCGATAGCACCTTTACCAGAAGCCGCCATACTGTTACTACCGTAAACGGTCATATTTTGTAAAGTTACAGTATTGGCTGCAGTATTAGATAGAACTAATCCGTTTAGAATTACGTCGGCTGGATCACCAACACCTTCTACTGCGATATTATCCCAAGAAGCACTTACTGCATCGTAAGTTCCAGGATATAGTCTAATAGTAGATCCCTGAGTTAAGTCTACGCTAGGAATATCTCCAATGGACTTATACTGAGCGTTATCAGTTAGCTCAGGACTTACTTTATGAATGAATTTCTGTGTCATTATTAACCTCCTTATAAAATCTAGGAGGGAGATAACTCCCTCCTAGTTATTATCAATTATTACGCGCTACGTACTACGGATGCAAAGCTATAGTTAGTTGCATTTAGAGCTGGAGCACTTGCAGTACCTGCAGTAGTTAGAGGTTTCATGTCCCAACGAGTTGAGAAGTATAACGCGGTAACTTCTGTACGAGGCTTATATTCGCTTTCAACCTGCATAGCACGTCTTTCAGCAATTTTAAACCCAGGCTTGTAGATTAGAGCACCAATCTGTTCGTCACTTGAACCAGTGTTGTCTAAGAATTCAGTTACAACGATAGGAATACCGTAAACTGCTCCAACAGAACCTGTTAGATAAGTAGCGTTTGTTCCGATTTTGTCCACAGTTCTGAAATCAGAAGTCTGAACTAATTCGTTATATCCTTCAATAGTTGTTAAGAATACTAGATCCTGACCAAGCATTAATCCGTATTTACCTAATTTAGCTCTTGCGCTAGCAATGTCAGCAGGGCTAACTTGCTGAGTAGCACCAGTGTCAACTCTTAGGCCAGAGATATCATTAGCATGAGTAACCATACCTTTAATAACGGAGGCATAACCACTACCAGCGGTAATTGCGTTAGTAGGAGAAGCAGTAAATCCGCTTAAGCTACCGTCACCACGTAATAGAGCCTTATCAATGGCACGAGCCATTCTTCTAGCAGCGCTTCTTCTTAAGAAGTCCATTAGAGGCATAATAGTATCTTCTTGTTCATCTTTTGATAGATGGGTAGCAGCCATGAATTTGTGAGGAGTAAATTCTACTGCTCCAAATGAGTGCTGATTACTTACAGGTACTCTGGTAGTATCGTAAGCACCAGTAGCGAAAGTTCCGCTAGCAAACTGTGCTACGTCTCCATCAGTATCTTCGTCAGCAACAGGAACTCTGAAAGTTCTTGCGTCTACTTCAAATCTTTCAAGCATAGGAGCAATAATTAACTGTTGTTCCATTTCTTCAAAGATAGTAGTTGAGAAGTTACTTAAGAATGCATCTACAGTAGTAACTGCTTTTAATTTACTAGTATGTTTAGTATCAAATAATTTTTCAGTGTCAGGTAATTCTTTAGCTTTTGCATATAAATATAAGTTAGCTAACTGAATATTAGAATACTGAGATTTTGCAGTCTGAGATTCGTAAGCTAGTTTATCGTTCTGATAAGCCTGAGCTCTTTCAGCATTTTTCTTTACCTGCTGTTCTAGCTCTTTTACTTTCTCGTCTAAGGAATAGTCTTCACGAATAACAACGTTGTCGTCATTCTTTTTACCTGTTTCTTCTAAGGTCTTTAGAAGTTCAGCAATTCTATCCCCTAGTACTTCTATTTTAGTAGAAGCATCAGATTTTGCTGTATCCACAGTAGATGTGTCCTGAGTTTTTACAGATTCGTCTTGTGATTTGTTAGAAGTATTAATTACTTCTACATCATCAATTAATTGTTCTGCCATTTCTTTTTTCTCCTTGTTAGCCACTTTATGGCCGTATGATATTAGGTTTTTATTTCTGCTATCGGACTCATTCATTTCTAATAGAGCTTCTACTGTGTCGCAATAGCGGTTAGCTAGCTTATAGTCGGCATCTGACCAATTTTTGCTAGATACTAAATTAATAGTAGTATTTAAAATTTTCTGATTAGTGTCTCCCTGATCTTTTACACTATATAAATCTATAGTAGACATATTAATTAAATTATCGAAACGATCTCTAATAGATTTTCTATCTTGATCTTTTAAGTTTTTAATTTCTTTATGTTCGATAACGGAAATATCATAATCAGTTTCTAAATCCCATCTATTAACTAATCCTAAAGAACTACCTTTTATAGAAATTTCATTGTCTAAGTTTTCATTATCTAATGAAATTTCCTGTAACTTGAAGTTAGGGTCGTCTACAGTGGCAATTTTTTTAACAGTAAATCTGTTGCCACTTATAACTAAATTATCCCCTTGTTTAATTTTACAAGTATCAGCATCTAATAAATTAACAAAAGGAATTTCTTTAGAATAATCTTCTACTTCTTCCTCTTCTGCTTCAACTTTATTAACTTCTTCTGTTGTTACTTCTTTGGTTACTTCTTCTTCTTTTTTAACTTCTTTGACTTCTTTGACTTCCTCGTCAACAATTTCGTCTTCATCCATAAGAACGATCTCCTTTGATTCTGCGTTATTAGCAGCTTTCATTGAAGGTCTTGTAGAGTCTTTCCAATCTTTTATTGAGTGTATATGACCTTCTTCCTCTTGAACCTCGAAATTGATCACCGCATGTTTATGCGTCACTCCGTTGCTGGAATAAGTAGAAACTCCATCTCCATTTTCATCTACTTCGAAACTGTGGTAATGAAAAATGTTTTTTGAGTCATTTTCAGAGCTACCTATTCCTGCTTTAAAAGAGGTTTCAAAATTTTCTTCTTCATCAATGATTTCTTTAATGAAATCTTTGTATTCTTCATCAGTATCAAAAGATTTTCTAATACTAAATAAACTATCTTGATTAGCTGGAACACTTACTACACTGATTTCAAATAAATCTAAACTTTTAATAAAATTAGTATCAGTTTTTCTATCATAAGAAACTTTTTTTGGTAAGAAACCTACGCTAAAAGCTTTTAATGCACCATCTTTGATTAAGGTTTGTATTTCTTGTTTTGCACTAGAAATTTCTGCCTCAATATATAGACCATTTCTGTCTACAGTTACTTTACTAACTCTACCAATCGCGTCACTTCTATTATGTTGATATAATAAAACTGGATTTTTTCTAAAGTTTTTTACACCATGTACCCAAGCTTCAGGTACTATAATATCTTTAGTACGATCTTTAGAAGTAGTATTAGCATAACCAGCAATCTTAAGCTTTTTACCTTTTGTCAGTGATTTTATTTCTTCACCGATTAAGTTAAATGACTTATTCATAAATTTTCTCCTATTCAGAAGACTCTTGAGGCGGTCTTCCTCCTACGCTGGGATCAACATTACTTCCCGCTATGTTCTGCGGAATTCTAATACAATCACATTGTTCGTCATCCATTGGCTCTAGTCTTAGCTGTTTTCTAGCCTCGTTAACAGTAGCAATACCGCCGTTAACTAACATGCTCCAATATTGTGCCTGACTTTTAGCATCAGGTCTTAAAGCCGTTACTTCCAGTGTATTAGGTTTAACTTTTACATCTGGCCCAAAAAAATGAGCAAAAGCACTAGCAAATTGATCTAATATAGGAATTACTGTAAATTCAAAAAATAATTTCTCATTAGCACCAATGTTAGCGTTATTACCACTTCTTAATAGAACATAAGGAACACCTAAAGCTTTACTCATATCTTGTTGTAATCTATCTACACTGTTTTCGAAATCTAATTCTTTGAAGTTAATATCACTAAACTTATCAATTTTTAAACCACCATCTAAAATGGCAGGACTTCTTGATCCGTTAAAGAAACTGGAATAATTTTGTCTCCACTGCTGAAGAACTCTTTCTTTAATTTTAGCACTTAACATATTATCTGTTGTTAATACTAACCCAGGTACTGCATTGTTCTTAAAGAATTGTTGTTGAAAATTTAATACAGAATAATAAGTATTAAATAATGTTTCTAAACTAGCTAACCTACTAGTACCTCTATGAATATCATCATCATCGTCGTCTTTCACATGGATAATTTCATCAGTATTAAAATAAATGGTTCCTTTAGAATTAGTTTTTCTTGGATTAAAAAACCCGAAATACTCATCATCCATTGGAGTATATTCAAAATGAGATACTAAGCCTTTCGTATCTCCTACTATGGATACGTTGTTAGCAGGTAGTAAATAAATAGCACCAGCTAAAGAATCATAATAGAAAAAAGCATTTCCGTCTAAAATGAAATCTAGAAAAGCTCTTCTAAAGAATCTAGTTCTATCTTCAAAAGTATTAGGATAAATATTAATTAGCTTATTTATCTTTTTAGTAGGACCTCCGCCCTCTACTACAAACGGAACACTAGCACAACCATTAACTATTAAAGTACAACATCTATTAATGATTTCTACTTCTCTATAAGCCTGCTTATAATCTTCAATATTAGCAGGTCCAGAAGTTGAAAAAGATCCTAATATAGAAGGAGCATTAGGACTAACTTTTTCACTTATCCATTGTCTGGCGTCTTGCCACAGACTCATAGTATTTCTCCTTCTGAATTTTTACCCAATTCTTTATTTTAGGGACCATACTATTAGAGTATGTTTGTCCATAAATGTTATGTAATCTTTCATGATGAGCTTTACACAAAGTTAAACAATTTCTATCATCTAGTTCTTCTTTATGATCTACCATGAAATTATATCTACTAGTTCGTATTACGTTTACATCATCTTTATCTAAATTATTTTTCTCTAACCAGGTATGAAATAATTCACTTAAACTGTACATATGATGTAATTCTAAATTACTTTTCTTATTACATATGTAACAGCTACTTTTTTTTCTGTAATTTTTCTTTATAACGTCACGAACGTATTTGGTGGGAACTCTTTTCAATTTTTCTACCTTTTTAATTATGTTTTTATAATAACACACTCTTTACAAAGAGACTATTTTTTATTTTTTAAGAACTCTTTTTCTTTTTTAAAGTAGCTTTATTAGTCTTTTTGTTGTATTTATAGCTACTTGCAGGATTATTAGAAGCTTTAGCAGCTCTGTCTTTTGCACGCTGTGCAGGTGTCATACTATTTCTTTTTTCGCCTTTTTTTGTCAAATCTAAACTCCCTTTTTTTAATATACCAGACTTTTGTAGCTGACTTACTGCTACGGCTCTACTGTTTTTAACACCTTTAGATCTTAATTGTCTAGTTAATCTTTCTAAAATTTTAGGCATCGTCTTCCTCCTGTTGAGACTTACTCAACATACTATCAGCTAAGCTAAATATTTGTCCATTATTTTTAGCATAAGTATATATAGCATATCTAATAGCATCACACATATGAGAGTGATCATCGTGTTCTGGTTTTTGAGTTTCAGTTTTTAGATTCCATTTATACCCTGCCATGTCATTGTAAACATCTAAAGCATCAGCATGTATAGTTAATTTATCATTTTGTAATAAGGTTTGTATAAAAGCTATTCCATCATTAACATTTTTCATAGCTAATTCACAATAAATATCATAATCATATGCTAAATCTTGTTTAGTTTGAGCACTAGCACTATCAATATAAATCATATCTATATTATATTCATCTATTAATTCTTGAATAGCTTCTGCGTGTTGACTAGTACTAACGTTATTAGCCTTATAACTAGCTAACACGTAGTACTTATCTTCTATTATAGCTATTACACACATAGCAGTATCATCTCTGAACCCCATATCAAGTCCAGCAATAACATCTATTCTATAGTCATCAGTATTTATTACTCTATCAAACTGATGTCTTTCTTCATCCACTTCATAGATTTGCCCTTCGAACACGGCCCAGTCACAGTAATATTCTTGCATAAAAATATTTTTAGGAAGGGTTTTCTTAGCGTCTTCAATATCTTTTTCCTTAAGCATTTTATTAGTATACCAAGGAAATCTAGCACTACCCCACTCACTATATTCAGGATCTTCTCCACGATTATAATAAGTATATAGATAATTTAATTTACCTCTAGGAGTGCTAATAAATAACGCTCTACTGTTATCGAAGGTGGATAGAGCAGGTCTTAAATCTCTAGTAAAATATTCATCATCATTGATAATAGCTGCTTCGTCAATAATTAATAGATGGGCTTGACGCCCAATTAAGCTATCTCTATTGTTAGCAGATAATAATCTAAATACACTACCATTAATTAATTCTACTATCTTATCTTTACTATTAAATTTTACAGTTTCTAGTTTTAAATCTTTAATAAAATCAGTAACATAATCCCAAATAATACTACTTAAGTTGTAGTTAGGCGCTACAACAATTACTTGTTGATTTGGTTCTAGTAATTTAGCTAGAGCTATAACAGCCGCAGCCCAACTTTTACCTGTACGTCGTGCAGATATATGCACCCAAAATCTGTTAGTTTCTAATCCTTCTATCATAGCCCACTGACTTTCATTGAATTCTAGTGGTACTCCAGGATTATATTTATTGGGTAATTTAGATAACAACTTAGTTATCGGTAATTTAATAAATCTATCTTTAGCCTTTTTAGGCACTTCATCTGGTATTTCTGTTACTTCCATTATCTTAATAATTTTCCTAAATCTATTGATGCTTCTCTTAATTTTTTACAGTATAATTCTTTTTTGTACTTCATAGGATAATTTCTATCAAAAGATATAGTTACTTCTCCTATTAAATAGGGAGTATTTATAGGAACTGCTATAGCTCCTACTTTTTCCTCTCTAAGTTCTTCTGTTACTATACTGAACTGGTCTACACTTATTCTGACACAATGACCTTTTAATAATTCTTTATAATAATAGGCTTTATCAGACATAGGAACATTTACATATCTATCTGTTATAGTATAATAATTATCAGGAAATACATCATGAATTACAGTTAGTAAAGGTTTTTTAGTTTTGTCATTGTTAGAGAATATAACTAAGGAAACTCTTCTTACATCAGACCCTATTGAGTCGTATAAATTGTTTAAAATATAATCTATTACTAATATATTTTTATTCGCTTTTTGAACAGTACTTTCTATTTTGCTAGAAGTTATTGATAAAGATACAACTAGTAAAAATACAGCAGCGGCGGTTAGTATATTGGAGGTTAAAGATAATACGGTATTAAGAGATAAATGAGTAATTTGCTTCTTAAAGGTCATCAGATAACCTCTCCATTTTCTTAGTATAGTCTTTCAGTATATCTATAACTGAACTATCTACTTCTTGTCTTCTAGTATAACTTATAGATATAAAGCCAATTAAGTAATTATTAGCATATACAGGACATTTAATATCTAACTTAGTGCCTACTTTATTCATTATATTTCTTAATAATAAATTAGTAGTATTAGAAGTAGTTAAATAACATTTCTTCTCTAAAAGTTTTTGTAACCCAACTGGATCTATAGATAAATGAATTTCTTGTAGATCCGTTATACTATTACTAGTACCAATAGCTATTTGTTGATGACTTGCACTATAAAATAAAAATGCTACACCATTTAATCCACTTTTACCGTTATGAAACTTAAATAAAGTAGCTCTATCAGATTCTGTTTCATCTAAAACTCTAGATAATAATATATTAATTTTTAAATTTCTTTTTATGTTATCTTCAAGTTCTTTATCTAATTCTTCAGAAGTAGTAGGATGATCAATAATCATCATAACTTTTTCAAAATTATCTACTCCTACATATATTAAAGCAATCATAAAAATAGTTACTATGCATATTATACTAGTAAAAAATATCTTATATAAACTAGTATTTTGTAAATAATTAAATATAGGCTCTAAATTAAGTTTTCCTAACATATTACTGGGTTCCTATGTGTTTTAAAATCTCCTTAACCAGTTCACTTCTAACTACGTCTTCTTTATTAAAAGTTAAAATGTTGACTAACTCACAGTCATTTAAAGTATCATTACAATAAATCAAACCGTTATTTAACCTATGAAGGTCACTACTACTAGGATCTCCATTTATGACTACAGTAACATTTTCTCCGAACCTAGTTAAGAACATCTTCATTTGTTCTAAAGTAGTATTTTGCGCTTCATCTAATATAATAAAACAATTAGATAAAGTTCTTCCTCTTAAGTATGCTAGAGCAGCAATCTCTATTTCTCCTGTCTCCAACATTTTATGAACCTTTTTAGGACCCCATCTACTTTCTAAAGCATCATATAAAGGTCTTAAATAAGGATCTAACTTATCTTCTATAGTACCTGGTAAATAACCTAATTTTTCTCCAGCATCTACTGCAGGTCTTACTAATATTATTTTATCTATACTTTGACTATCAAAAGCTTTACAAGCTTTATATACTGCTAAAAAGGTCTTGCCAACACCTGCAGCCCCTAAAGTGATAGTAACTGGAAAATTTTCTATACTTTCCATATATATTTTTTGATTTATATTTAAAGGTCTTATATTCTTAACGTAATTAGATTTTTCAAACTTCTCGTTATTATAAGATTTTTTCATTAATTCTCCTGACTTAAATCTCTATGAACGCCTGTATTATTAAAAGGAATATCATAGAACCAGTAATAGTAGGTTAAATCTCTTACATCAGTAACTTCATAAGCTAGATGATCTAATGCTACTGTTTTTGTAGGTAGATATACTAAACATACTGCGTGATTTGGTCTATCATTGCTTCCATGTATATTACAAACTCCTACACTTATGTCAGAGCTATTTAATATTTGTAGATCATTTATTATATCACCACAAGTAATAGCAAATCCATCACAATCATCCTTGAATCTTAAGTTGTTATTAACCATTTCCTTATAGCTTCTAAAATCTTCAGATGTTTGGAATTGATCAAAATCACCTACATAAGTAAATAGATTCTTTACTTTATTGTATATTATATCTAATTGATCTAATATTTGTTCCTCAGTCATTATCTTTTTTCCTTTGCGCACAAAGACTCTACTCTTGTCTTTTTGTTTGCGCACATTTTTATATGTCCTATACTTGTATTTACTACTGCTTTTCCTGGTCGAAAAGGCCCTGTTTTTACTGGGTCGCAGCTTGCTAAAAATACTAAGCATAATATAATTATAAATTTCATTAATCTGTTAGCAAATCGTTCATTAGTTTATCGTAATTATTAACTTGTATGGCTACTGCAGGACCTTGCTTTTCTTTAGGTCTTATGCTAGTTTCTTCATCTTTAAGATGTTTTAACCAATCTAACAAGTCTTTCTTACTAAGAACGCCTGTTTCCTCTGCTTCCTCTAATTTTTTATCAATTACTTTATTTATTAAAGCTAATCTTTTATTTCTATGTACATATCCCTGAGTTAATAAAACTCCATTTATATAATTCTCTACTTCTTTTTTAGCTATAATGCTAGTCACTAAGTCTTGAGAAATATCATACATATTAGATAGATCTTCTACGCTTATACCAGACATATGATCATTAGCTATAGATAAATATATAGGATCAAGTTTAGGAGCTTCTAAACTTTTAACTAAATTACTTTCTAATGTGTCTGTTTTGATTACTACTTGATTATCTCTCATAATTAATTTGAACCTCTAAATTTATGACCCCAAATGGGTCAAATAATCCTTCATCTGTTTCTAAAGTTAAAACTCTGCTATCTACTACACATAAATTTCGTGAACTTTCTCTGTATCTAAAACTATTAACAACATATTCAATATCGTCTACAAGCTTTTCGCAATCTGTAATTACATCTCCACTGCTTCTTACGTACCCTCGTATGTTTATACTTAGAGTTCCATATTTAATATTAGAACCACTGTGAGTAATACTATCAACTACATTATAAACACATACGCAAGGAAAATCATTGATTTCATCCATGAATTTATATTTATTGAATACATTATCAAATACATTTGATTGGTATGTGTAGGGCTGTCTATAAGCTAAAGGGCTAGTATCTGTGCTAGTATTTATTTCTTTTAAAGCGGATACTAAATTAGACAAAATTTCTCTTCTTTTCATGGTTTTTATCTTATACAAATTTTAAGCATGATGCTAATTTTATTTTTTTATTTTATTGCTTGATACACAAAGAAAATGTATTCTAATAACTAATTGAAGGAGAAAAAATATGAACGAAGTGGAAGAAAGTTTTTCAAAAATTATAAAAACAAAAAAATTTAACATTTACTTATGCGGAAGGCAAACAGGCAAGTCTACTTTTTGTAGACAACAAAGAGTTAGGAACAAAGAATTGGCTAAGAGAAGAGTATGGAATTATAGATGACGCTGGTAGTAGGTAAATTTTATAAAGATAAATTGTATATGTGTTCTGATAGAATAAGTGCAGAATCAGATTCAGGAGAATTCTTCTTATTAAATGAAGATAAAATTATACAATTAGGAAACTGGTATATTGGATATTGTGGTAGTTATTTATTAAGAGATATTATTAAATATAGATTAACTAACTATAAAATGTTTAACAAGAAATGCACAAAGAAAACATTAATAAAAAAGATAGTACCAGAAATACAAAAATGTTTACAAGAAGAAAAAGCATTAAGCAATTCAAAAATACCTGGAGAATTGTTAGTAGGTAGTTCTGCAGGATTATTTGTTATACAATGTGATTTTAGTGTTCTAGAAATAAATAGATATGCCATTGGAGCAGGTAATAAACATGCTACAAGTTTATTAGCTAGTACGAATTTTAGTTGTGAAAAAGTTATTAAAAAGGTGTCAAAGATAAATGTATTTGTAAGTTGCCCCGCAAAGCAGAGACTGATTTTTGAAAAAAATCCCAAATAATTTTCGGGGTGAGGGGCGATCTGTAGTTCCACAACCTCAAGTCGTAGAACCGCCCTATGCGTTGGACGCATAGCTGGATCATGGTTATGCGTTCAGTGCATAACTACCAGCTATGCGTCCGCTGCATGTCTAAGCCATGCGTTTATTGCATGGCTTAGGCAATGCGTGCAGTTCGCGTTTAGCCTTCTGCGATGCCGTTTCCTTGCAACGACAGAACGAAAATTGGAAACGGTGGATGCGGATAAACGTGATTCCGCCGACACGGTTCCACGACACGCGCGGGAATAGCGGAATTTCAAATATCGCGATTGCGAGGATTGCGAGGATAGCTAGAGCATACAACATAGCGTTTAAACGCCTTTCAATGGGGGCAGGACGGGCGCTAGGCTGTATCAGGTATGATACAGCCTAGCAGACGTGTCACGGGCGCTGGCCGATGTACCAGACCGCATCGTCAACAGCCTTTTTTGCCGCTTCTGCGCGCGTAGTAAGCCATGCGATATGTTCCACGCTTGCGCCGCGCTCTACCGCTTCTTCTAGCGTTATGAGCGCCATAGCGGCGCCATCAAGCAAAACGCTGCGGATAGCGTTCCATTCGTTGCTTGTCATGTCGTCCAGATACTTAAACTTGCTCATAACTATCTCCTATGTGATTGACTATCCCCACAATACAGGATTGATCGGACGTTGCAACACTTAATTTCACCACGACGACCACGACGACCACGACGACCACGACGACCACGACGACCACGACGACCACGACGATTGTGCCATCCAGGCGGACGATTGTGTCGTCCAGGCGTACGATTAAGACGATTCGACAAAGCCAGGCAATTATCGGCAATCAACGTATTGACACCTAACGCCGTTGCTATATTGTGGTGACAGTCAATAACACTTATGAGGAATTTAGCTATGACCGACGTTTGGACCTGCCGCGAATGTGAGACTGAAAATGACGTTGAAGCGGACCCGCGTAACGCGCGGGATTGCCGTTCGTGCGGTTGTGTCCGCACGGAATCGTCATGGGTTGCAGACGCTATTGCGTCCGCGTCCGCCCCTGTGATCGTAGACAATACGGTTACGCTTTACGATTACGACGACGTCGTAGTCGTCACGCGCCATATGGCGCTTGTGACCTATCTCGAACTGACTGGCGTAATTGAGAAAGACACGCCCGTTATACAGCACGCGACGGCGGAAGCCGTCGCGGGTCGTCATATCATCGGCGTTCTGCCCTATCGCCTTGCGGCATTGGCACAAAGTGTGACGGAAATTCCGCTGGACGTTCCGGCAGAATTGCGCGGAAAAGAATTGACAATTGCGCAAATTCGTGAATTCGCAAGCGATCCAGTGACCTACAAAGTGGCTCGCCAATAAGGCGAGTCACGCAAGAGTCATTCGCGTCTATCACTAGATGCGAATGATTCTTAGCTGGCGGCGCCGGCCACATACGGATTCCCACACTAGCAGAATAGGCTAGAAATGTATCATCGTCAATACCTAAAATGCAGGTCTATCACATTTTTTTCGATTCATGGTTTGTCTATCTTTTGTTCTATTTTTGTTCACGATTTGTTGCCTCGGCACCGAACAAAACGTGAACAAAACGTGAACAAAGCGTGAACGAAACGAGAACAAAGCGTGAACAAAGCAAAGTCAAGGGGAACAAAACGTAAACAAACGGGCAACGGTAATTATACCGCACAATGCCTACAACCCAGGGTGGTGCGGTAAACGGACCGGATTTTACCGATTCGGTATATACGCCGCACAATATTTATTTTTACACACAGTCATTTTTATTTACCGGAAATCCTGGCGAAAAGATAACAATTTCAATGGGTTACGAATTACCGCATAACCTGTCAATACCAGCCAAATTCCTCTAATGTTTTCAATAGCTTATGTGTTGCGTATCTTAATTTACCGTGTATACTTGAGTCACGGCGCGCAATTCTGCCGCTGTTTTCGGAGGTTGTTACAATGGCTTATTCGATCCGCTCTACCGAATTCAAGGAAACTGCCCGCCGTGTCCGACATGGTGGCGCGACAGTCAGTGTTGAAGCCCGAATTGACGCGGGCGAATTCACTACCGCCGCTGCCGCTGCACTCGAAAAGAAAATTGACCAAGCCCGCGCCCGGAACGGGCGCAAATCGGCAATCCGCGCGCCGCACAATTTCTCTAAGGCAATCCGCCGCAATGTCATCGGCGTTCAGTGCCATTGTGGCAATCGTGCAGACAATGCCGATCACATTGTGCCGATTGAAGCTTTCGGCATCCTGAAGGCTTCAATGCTGCCGGAGATTGCAGCTTTTCTGAATGATGACA
>Ga0070749_10000482_pt1 | contig 26835 bp, 40 predicted proteins | sample VirMetDEL_Nov_18_FD_75180 | JGI IMG/M metagenome (GOLD analysis project Ga0070749, IMG submission 75180) | Aqueous microbial communities from the Delaware River and Bay under freshwater to marine salinity gradient to study organic matter... | ecosystem: Environmental > Aquatic > Marine >...
GGCACGGCTGCTGCTGGTGCAGGAGCTGGGGTCGCAGACATGGGCCTATGGTTAGCGGGGGCTGATGCTGCAACTGTAGGTGGTCTTGCCGGAGCAATGGGTGGCGCTGGTGGTATGATGAGTTTGGCTGATACGGCTGCTATGTTAGGTGGTGCAGCTGCCGGGGGTGCAGGAAGCTCAGCCTTAGGATGGGGCTTGGCCGAAGAAGCTGCTGCTCTTGGTATTGGTGGCCAAGGAACTGCCGGGGCAGGGGCTTTAGGATTGGAAGGCGCAGCGGCTGGCGGTGCTATGGATATGGGCGTTGGTCTAAATGAAGTAGCACAGGGCATGGGTGCAGGAACAGGCGGCACAGGATCAACAATAGCTAATAGTATCGGAACTGAGTTAGGTTTTGGTGCGCCAGAATTTAGTGCTGTTGATCCGTTCTCATTTGATCCATCTTCACTTGGTAATGCTAACTTTACGGGTGAAGAAATTAGACAATGGGCGCAGAACGCAGTTGATACTGTAGGAAAGGGGATGAACCCTGATGTTGGAATGCTAGATAAAATCTATGGTCAAATCTCAGGGTATGGTAACTTAACTACTAACGAGCTAGCAGCGATGATTGAAGGTGGTACTTCTGGCGCTGCGGGTGCCTCTTTAGAGGCCTTGGCTGGCGTTGGTGCTGGTGGCGGGGCAGAGGGATTACTCTCATTGATAACGAATGCGACAGGAGGAACGAATATGAGTCTTAATCAGTTATGGGAGAATATCACTAACCCGTCAAAATGGACAGCTAGTGGTCTATTGGATGCTGCTAAAATTGGCACAGGGCTAATGAGCTTGTTTAATAATGCGTCAGCCGGAAGAGATATTGAAAAGACCGCAGCAGGGTTGGCTGGTGACAAGCTTGATCGTACCAAATATCGGGAAGAGTTACTTAAGAGTTATACGGATCCTTGGGGATCAGCAGAAGCACAGGCGTCAAAACGTAACCTGCGGCAAGCTGCTGAGCGTAAGGGTGCGCAGCGTGGGATCATGCCTGTACATACTGAGCTTGCTTTGCAAGGAGAACTTGCCAAGGTTCTTGATGAGCGTCGTAGAACTCTTGCACACCTTGCTGGCGCACAGTTTGATCCTGCCTCTATGGCCGCGATTCAAATGGGTGGTCTGAAAGATGGAACTGCGGCTACAAATCGTGGTCTTGATAGCCTGTTGTCCGGTGTCGGTAGTGTCCTTGAAGGAATGCGGGGTGGTGGACGGATGGATCCTACTGATTACTGGAAGTGGCTCTTTGGTGGAAAATAAGGAGTAGTCATGCCATTATACGGAATGCAAAACGTGGACTTGTCCGGAGGGATGGGGGGTCTATTCGCCGGGATCAATCAGGCTCAAGAAGCACGGCAGAAAGATGCGAGTGTTCTTGAAACGATGCTTAAGAACAAACAGCAGATGTTGGAGTCTTCTCGGTTTGAGCAAATGACTCCTCTTGAACTGCTGTTAAGCCAGCAGAAAATCGACAAGGGAATGCCTGATGCTTTGGCAGGGAAAACGATTGCCCAAAATCCTGAGTTTATGCAGCGCGTAGTAGCAGGGCAATTAGGCACACAGGATGAAGCAGCGGCTAAGGGAGCAATTGCTCTCGGTACGCAAGAGTCAACCATTGGCAAGACTAATAGTGCTAACAAACTTCAAATGCAACAGGATGCGATGCTGAGTGGTCTTCAGACTGTGCAGCAAGCAATGACTGCATTAGAAATGGGTGGAGGTGCGGGTGAAGCAGAATACAATCAACTTGTTGGGTCTGTTAAAGGCCCAATAGGACAGATTCTCCAAAGAATTCCTCCTCAAGCAAGGCCTGTGATTCTTCCTAAGCTAATGGAAAAGCTGAAAGAGGGACTCTTATTGAACAGCCAAGCCTTACAAAAATTCAAAGAGATTCAAATGCAAGGTAACAATCAACTGGCGGTTGAAAGGGAACGGGCAAAGAGAGGATCCGCAGAACAACAGCGGTTTGAAAAACGACAATTAGATGCCACGACTAGGAACGACATCAATGTTCGTAAGACTCATCTTACTACCCTGATTCGTAGTGCTAAAGACGCGATTGCAGCAATTGACAATGAGTACTCTGATTTTGGTGATCTGAAGAGGCAGCGTAGAGCCGCCGCTTTGGCAGGAGTATCTGGTGCAACAGCGCGTCAGGATGCAACCACAAAGTTTCTTAGAGAATTCGCCGCAGAAAAAGAGGCGAAAAAGGACGCTATTCGACAGCAAATAGATCAAGCCGAAGGGGTGTTGACTAGACTACAAAAGGCACAGTATGAAAATGATCCAGAGAAAAGGGCGAGAATGATTACTGAAGCTCTCGATTATAAACCTGAGGGTGCTGCTGCCCCTGCACCTGCTAGGAATCCTGCTACGCCTACTAAAACCATAATTTATGACAACGTTGGTCAAGGAACGGAGCAACCGTTATGATTGAAGCGCGTACTCCTGATGGAGTAGCTCACCAATTTCCGGACGATACTCCTAGAGAAGTAATTGATCAGACAATTAGAAAGTATCTTGAGGATAAAAAACAGTCCAAAGAGATTGAGGATCGTGGGGTGCTTGAGAGCCTCGCACGAGGCGTTGCATCGGGTGTAGTTGGCGGAGGAAACCAAATTCTTACTGGTGCTGCTTCGGGATTAGGAGCCTTAGCGGGAATTGCCGTAGAGAATCCTGTCAGTCAAGGACTTGCTGACTACGCGGGTAATCAACGGAAGTTATGGAAAGAACTTGACCCTGCCAAGGGGGATGACTCTTGGTCTTCAATGATTGGTCAAGCTGCTGGTGCCATTCCAAACTTTCTCAACCCCGTAACAAGGGCCGGAACGATGGTTGGTAGCGCCTTGAATTCTGGGGCAGAACACCTTGATGCTGGCGGTACAATGCCGGGGGCTATTGCTTCTTCAATGACTGATGCTGGTATGTTTGGTGCTGGTATTGCAGCTACTCCTCAAATGCTTAAGGGTCGAGTAGGGAATGCAATGGCGGGGGCTGCTGTTAACACAGGGCAGGAAGCCCTTAACAGGGAGTTTCAACAAAGTCTTAGGGAAGCAGATCAGGCTAAGCAGTTACCAAATTTCTCCCTCAAGGAGGGGGTTGTCTCTTCCCTTCCCGGCGCAGCCTTTGGTTACATGAATCCCAAGCCTTCCAGTAGTGGCCCTAATCTCCCTCCTCGGACTCCTTCTGGCGCACCTCCAAATGAGGTAGCGAGAGATCCGGACTCCTTTGCTAACAGAGCTATCCCTGTTCTTGACAAGGCGTATGAAGTTACTGCCAAAAGACTAGAAGAACAGCAGAAGAAACTACAGTACCTTGAGCAAGCAGTCCAATCTGGTCAGGCCCAGAAGACCCCCAAGTTTGCTGCTGCATTGCAGAAAATGACTCAGGACATAGCCCTTCTTGAGAAGGATCTACAGGATATCAGAGCGCAGAAGCAGGACTATGAGGCGTGGTTAAACCGCAACAATCCCGAGTATCGGGATGCTCGTAATCAGCGGCCTCAGGCCAATGCTGAGGGTGAGGCTGCGGGAATGGAGAGGACTAACTACCCTCCGGCAGAAGGCGCTCAGACGCGTCCAGAAGGCCGTAGACCAACGCTTGTTACTCAGGAAGACCTAGCCTCCATCCCGCCTGAGGGAAGCGCACAGCGGCCTGTATTTGACGAAGGTAAGCCTCTTTCTGAGGAGGACTTCCTTCAGATGTGGGATGAACAGGCAGGGAAGCCGCCAGAACAGGTGAAAGAAGCACAAGCCCCACTCATTAAGGATGTAGTTGAGAATGGTTCTCAACATGTAACACCTCCTCCGCTAGTACCTGAGCAGCTATCGCTTGACCTTACTTCGGTTGATGCTACAAAGAAGGCGGTAGAGAATAGGGAAACCTATGCCTTTCAATTAAAGGATCCTGCTGTTGCAGAAAAGATACAACAAGGCAAATGGAAAGAGGCTCTTGAAATTATCGCTCGGCCAGACCCAGAAGTACTGGCCCAGAAGTATCTGGAAATCGGTAAGATGGATAGGGTTGAGCCACGCTCAATGTTCTCAACTCTTGCCAGCTGGTTCATCAAAAATAAGAACATGGACTTTACCACTACCCCATTTGATGATCTGCCTAAAGCAGACAAGGATTATCTTGGGGAACACTTGGCTTTTTATGATACCGTAAGTGATCGTATTGGCCATCGTAAGGGACAAGAGGGGATAGTAGAGCATGTATTACATGAGTATACCCATAGGGCATCTGCTAAGTTTCTCGACTTTGTTCGTGCGTACAGAATAAGGGATCAGCTTAGTGATACAGCACAAACCCGTCTAGAATACTGGTATGGTCAGCAGGACAAACAGATTCTTCGGGCTACTGAAAACGTCATTGATCTGTATGACACAGTAAAGAAAGCTTTCCCCGGTACGGAGAAGGGACTTAAGATTGGTATTTATGAAATACCTGACATTCATGAATTCTTTTCTTGGGGGTTGACTAAGCCGGGATTCCAAGGAGTCTTGGCTGATATCATCCTTGTTCCTAATGCGTTTGCCAAGACGGATGTTGAATCTAAAAAACCCAAGGGTTATTACACCGGGGTTATCGTTACTCCTCTGGTAAAGAAGGTAACGAATATGCTGGCTGAAGTCCGTAAGTTCATTAAGATTACCCTAGGGAAAGCTGACAATGCGGAGCAGCTTACCGCTCTTGATGCTCTTCTTGAGAATGCTCGCCCGATCATTGAAGGATCGTATGGGCATCCCCAGACTCATCAACAGCGCAAGATGTTCCAGATTGAGGAACTTGATAGTACAAAACATGCTGCTAGAAATCTAGCAGAGGATTTTTTGGCGACTAAATCTGTTGCTGAGGACCCCTTTACCCTTGATGTGCTTAAGCAGTATGCCGCTAGGGTTCCAGATTTGGGTTCATGGAATCCGATGAAGTTTTTTGCTGGTAAGCAGCAATACTCTGAGATGATCAAGAAGAATCCTGTCGGCGCACAGATCGCCAGAGTACTCCGCTTGGCTGAAGATACTAAGAATAAGTTCTATGCTGAGTACATGAACGGTACGGTACGTCCTGATGAAGTGAATTTAATGGGGGTGTTGAGCGAACGGTTTCGTACTGTTGATCCCAACTCACTCAATTGGCATCTTAAAAATACCAAGCCGTCTGATTGGGAAGCCGTTCGTATTGCCATGCAGAATGCCGGATCAGGCAGGATTCCTCATGCGACGATGATCAGAAGTCATCTTGGTCACTTAACCAGAGAGCAAGTCAAGCTGTATGAGGATCTGGCCCGTGTCATGGAATTTAGTAAGCAGTTTGGGAATGGCGTTATCTCTAAGTACTCTGGGAAAAAGTGGGCTGACTTTCCCGGCTACTATCCGCTGGTTCGTAAGGGTGAGTGGGAAGTCATGGCTTCCTATAGAACAGCTCCTCTTAGACAAGAAAGATTCCGTACAAAATTCGAAGCGGAAGAGTTTCGTAAGAAGATTCTTGCTGACCCTGCCTACCGAGGTGCCGACATCTCTGATGTCCAAGATGTCGTACAGCGTAGAAAGGATGAGCCAGCGCGGGTTGAGGCTTTGCGGCAGCAGGTGGAAAGAGCTAGGCAACAGGTGGCTCGGGGTACTTTACAGCCGTTTGAACTTCGTGTTCTAGAGGCAGAGCTGCGCGATGCGTCAACAAGGAATCCTCTTGGTGGACATGCCCTGCGTCGCCTTGGCGTACCGGGAGCAGAAGGGGAGAAGTTGTATAAGACTACGGCAGAATTGACTGAGGAATTCAGACAATCCTTCATTGATTATGGTCAAGAGATTGCCAGCCTTGCTCATCGTAAGATCATTGACGGTTATACTGATGTGATGTTGAATGATCCTGATCTTCAAACCTCACATCGTAATGCGTTAGAGGTTGCAGACTACCTTCGTAACTATGCTACCGGGAAATTTGATGCGGTAGGGGAAGGTATGCAGAAGGGGTTAGAGAACTTTGTAGACACTACATTTACTAAAGCGGTGCAGCTTGTCCACAAGGATTGGTTCCCACAAACCCACGTTGGAGAAAAGGGACTTGGGATTATGAACCGCCTCTTCTATATCTCTGCCTTGACTACAAGGCCGGGATTCTGGGCTGGTCAGATACTTACAAGTCCGTTTGCTGTCCGTCAGTTGTTTAAGACAGGCACTACCTTAGATGCGGTTGCTTCTCTTGGCCGAGGAATGGTTCATGTCCTTAGTCCCAAGAAGACACCTGACTTTATGGAAATGTTGCACTACGCAGCAACAAGGACAGACTCCTTGCATCCTTCCTTCCAAATGGAACTGAACAGGTTCTTTGATATCTCCATGAAGAGGGAGACTAAGGGACAGGAAGCAATGCGTAATATCAAAGACAAGGCACAGCTACTTTCTGGCGAGGAATTTGCTGGCGGGGCTGATGCCTTAAGCCGTTACATTACAATGGCTATGTTCTATGAACATTACAAGGCACAAGGATTTAGGGGAGAGGATCTTTTCCGCCGTACTCTTGCTGATGTTGACAGTACAATGGTGACATATAATCAGAAGAATAAAGCACCATATCTACAGAAACTAGGCAAAGCTGGTCAGGCCGTTGCTCCGCTGATGACGTTCAGCACGGCACAATGGGCTAACCTTGTGGCTGATTTCAAGTATATGCAACACAACCGTAACTTGAAATCCACCTTGCCTTTTATTGCTACTGGTTTGACTACGATGCTGATGGCAGGAGCAATTGGTCTTCCGTTCGTTGCTGAGTATGAGTTCCTCAAGTGGAGTCTTACTAAACTCTGGCCTGATGTTGGTAATTCAATGCCGTCGCTGCTTGACTTTCTTACTGAGAAAGAAGCCGAGGGTATTAGGGTGGCAGGAATGCAGTTGCCCAAGGGCGCTGTTGCCTATGGCCTACCATCAGGGATTACCGGGATTGACTTTGGTTCAAGCTTGCGGTGGAACCCGCTTATCAGTCGTATGTTAACTGAGAATCAAAGTCCCTTGTCTGTTATTCCTGCGGCGAATTGGGGATGGGATATGGCTGAGGCTGCATGGACTTATGGAAGAACCCTTACAGACAATCCGCCTACAACGGAAGATGCTCGTAAAGCTGCAATGAAGGCTAGTTCGTTGATGATTGGTGGTAAGGGGATGGCTGACCTTGCCTTTGGTGCAAATGAAAGAGAAATGGTTCCCGGTGGAGCAAGAGGCTATGCTCAACGAGAGCAGACTTGGCGTGAAACTGCCGCTCCGTTTATTGGATCGTCTACTTTACAAGCTCAACGGCTCCGTGCTGCGGACAGATTGATACGGCAACAAGAAGAAATCCGTAGCCAACAACGGCAATCTGCCATTGACAAGCTGACTGATGCCATACTTGAAGGGGATGATCGGAAGTATGATCGCGCTCTTGAGAAACTGTATGAGTTGGAAGTTCCACAAGAGGCTATCGAACGTCAGGTAAAGGAAGCTTACCGTAAGAGAATGGTTCCGGATTACATTCGTAAGTTTACCGACAGGAAGGGTAATATCACTTCCAAGGAACAGCAACGTAAATACAGGGACTATGAGAAGTACTATGATAAGGATTAGTCATGGGTGACATCAAAGGATTTGATGACCCCCTATGGCGACAGGGGGCCGGGAAGTTAGGGGAACTGCAACGGCTATTTGCTGACAAGCTTGTATCCTATGACAGCCCCCTTGCTTTCCTACCCTACTTCCTTACTGGTGGGCATGACACAGCAGATGCTCTTGATCGTATCAAGGAACAGGGGATAGCTCGTCCTTTGAGCAGGACTAATCCGGATACAGGAAAGCGAGAGAACCCTAGAATGGAAGCCCTTCTGGATGCGTTAGGCGCTTCTCAAGTGGGAATCTATGGTAGTGCCGGGGTTGGTGCTGGTAAATTTGGAGCATCAAAGCTCAACCAATTATACAAGAAACTACTAGAGGTTCCCTTTAATGAGGGAAGGCGAGAGGCTTTGAAGAAGGGGTCTGCTGTTAGTGGTCAAGCGGTGATACCTACCCCTCTCAAGATCGCTGCGGCAGCAGCGGGAGGCGGGGTCTTAGCCAAGGCTGCGCCAGAGATAGTTGCTGAAGTAGCAAAGAAGTTCAAGTATAACAGTCTTGCCGAATACTTGGCTGCTATTAAAAAGGCTGCTAAAGAAGATGCGCTAGATACCTTTCGTCAAGGAGAAAGTCCAGACGCACTAAATCATGCACTCCAATCCGGGGATTTCGATCACTACATTGCTGATGATCTAGCTGAAACGATGAAGCAACAGCTACAAGCCCATGAGGAGTTGTATGCTGTTGTCAAAGAGGTTGACACGGTTTATAATAAAGGTGGTGCTGGGGAGGGTATATTGACTACTCCTGAAAAGCATGGCGCTGATTTTCTTTACGAGAAACATAAAGAGATACTAGACGAGTTCTCTCCTCGTGCTAAAGAAGAGATGAGGGCATTGAAGGCAATCTTTGGTGATGATTGGCATGAGGTTGCCTCAGATCCTCAAGTCCTTGAGTCTATCAAGAAAGGTAGGATCCCCGGTGGAAGTTATCAGAGAATGAAGGATGGAAAGAAAATGTATATAAACCGAGGTATGGAATACTACACTCCCGATTATAAGTTCCATCCGAGAAATGACCTAGCTCAGAAGCCGGGGTACTACCTCTTTGATGAAACAGGGACAGACTACATTAACCCCATCTCATATGATCCTAAGGTTCCTACTGATCTTAGGGATTATCAGTATGAACCTCTCATGACCAGAGATGAAGCAAAGAAAACTATGGAAAATTTCATAAAGAGTCTTTACGGAGAATAATTAAATCTTCCTCCAAAGAAATACAAACCGGACAATGAAGAGGTCTATGGCTACGCCCCAACGTACTCCATACTCCTCTTCAAAGTCGGAAGAACTTACAAACTCTAGTCCTGCCATTACTCCGGTAATCCAGTTGCAGTTGATCTCAATGGCATTCATCTGGATGATCCTTCTTCCTGTAGGGTAGGTTGTTGCCGTATCTGTCCTTGATGTAGCGGGACGGGTAGACGATTGTCTCCTGTTCTAGCAGCTTGAACAAACGATTCTCTGTCCATCTACGCAGGACAAAGACATCGTAAGGCTCGTCATCATACCGCCTCGGGCTGAATGGATACATTCTTTGTTCTCCTTTTGGCAACACTTGTTGCTTTTCTGATAACACTAATCTTCCTTACCGTACCCTTCGGGATTTGGGAGCGTTGGTTATGCTCCTTGTCATGGGCTACGTCCATAGCGATTACGATGTGTTCATCATCCTCATGGACAAGGAAGCCCACGCTATGCACAACCGTAGGCTCGATCTTGTCCACCTTATCCTTCCATCCTGCGTCCTGAGCAGAGATATCTACCCACCAAATCTCAATAAGATCGTAGTGCTGTTTCGGACGCTTCCATTTAGATTCCGCAGATTCCACCATGACACGGATCGCTTTCCTCGTAGACTACTCCTGCGTGTTTAATCGCTTCTTCATATGGCACTACCGTAAGGGGCTGACCACCACGGCTACCATCAGGATAACAGGTGAACCCCCGCAATCCCGGAGCATACTTGGACAGAACCTTGGCGAACTTCTCAACCTTGTCATCATTGTTTCCAGTAGATCCCCATGACGGAAGGTTGATGGTTGACGAGATACTCATGTCAACATAGTCCTGTACTTCAGCTTGGAACTTGATTCGACGCTCGTAGTTGTCTGCCATCTCCAATGCGGTATCAATCTTATCCGGCTTAATGCCTAGCTCCTTGATCAGTCCGTCTGCAACGGCATCCACGACAAACTCAAAGTGCCATCGCGTTCCACCTTTAAGGTAACGACGCTTGTAGGCAGTTGCAAAGAGAGGCTCGATACCTGTCGTTGTTCCGGCAAGGATACCGATTGTCCCAGTTGGAGCGATAGCTCTGTACGCTTTCGGTCTGGAAAGGAACAGGCGATCACAATGCTCGTCGGCTGATCGTTTGCTCTCCTTTTCATAGACGCTTAACCATTTGTGTAATTCATCCGTTACCTCATACTTCTGTCCACGCTTCATGAGCCATTCGTGAATCCCCATAAGTCCGAGGCCAAGCCTGCGATTTTTCTCTCTAACTTTGTAAACTTTATCGTAGGGGAGAGTAGCGCGGACTGTTCCGCAAACCAAGAACTTGCTCCCAAGAGCAACCACGCTGCGTAACTCATCAACAGAACTAATGTTAGCCAGATTAACCGAACCGAGATTACACACATCTGAATCATCTTCAGACGTAACCTCAGTACATGCGTTGCGAAGCGTTTCATTCTCTTTGTCTCCGAAATTAAAACTGAATCCGGGTTCCCCTGTTGATAGGGCTTGCTTGCAATTCTCTAGAAATACAGGATTAGTAGCCCTATTATTATCAGCGAGCCAAGCATTATCGTAGTTGACGCTGATGTTGGTCATGTCGAGGGGAGCATTGAAGTTGAAGTTTACCTTCTTTGCTTCCCCTGCGGTCAGGGTGTCTGTTACTTTTTGAGTGTCCCAATTCTTTGCCTTGAGGAAAGTAGGTATATCCTCATGCCGCCAATTGAGAGATGCATAGATGGCCGAACGGCGGGAACCTCCTTGCATTACATTCCTGCCGATCTCATTCACAGCGTACATCAGAGGGATAGGCCCAGAACTAGTGCCACCTGTGCGGCGAAGAAGCCTACCAGAAGGCCGGAGGACGCTATAATCAATGCCAATACCACCGCCGCTGCTAAGACAAAGCATAGATCGCTTGACGACTTCTGCCCACTCTTCTCTTGTATCTTCCTCAGCCTTGAGCAGATAGCAGTTGTTGTAGAACGATACATCGCGGCCAGCATAATACAGATACCTCCCACCGGGAATGAACTTCATTTCCTTGATATACTCAACGAGTTGTTTGCGGTCATCTTCGGACATAAGAACCCGCTCCTTACCATTCCGAGAGCCACATACGTCTTCCACTAGCCTCTCGGCAAGGATATCCCAAGAGTCATTCGGCCCTTGGGCATACTTGAGGCGAAACACATTCTCCCCAAGGTTGGTTCTAAAGCGGTTCTTTTCCATTCAAGTAGTCCTTTATCTCTTTCTTGATTTCTTCCTCCTCAGCTTCACGCAGTCGGAGTGCGACATGGGCAGAGGCTTTATGCCTATACCGTTGGTTCTGAAGAAGCTCCCGATGCTGTTCTATCGAGAGCCTCTTGAACGATTTACTTTTTCTTTTTTCCACCTTTCGCTTTCTTAACGGGTTCGTCTTCCGGTTCTGCAAAATCGAAGGGGTAGTCTTCTTCATCATCATGAAGCGCCCCTGCGCCGCTATTCAGCACATCCACCTTGGCCTCTGTGTTGAACTGGTAGCCATTGGCTTTGAGGAATTCCATGAACGGCTCACACAGTTGATCCCAAGACGGCTGGTCAGGGAACTCATAGCACAGGTTGATGTTGGTAGAACGGCCATCGGGATCGTTATCACGCATACTCGATACAAATTCAATACGGAACATTATGATTTCTCCTTTTCAAGTCTAGCGATCTCTCGCTTAAGGAACTCGATTGCTTTCTTGAGATCCTTTACTGGTTCTCCCTTACGCTCGTAACGGGAGATATACTTCAACGCGGTTGCTGCAAAGTAATTCAACTTCCAATCTTCAATCACATCCCAAGGCTCATACTTCCTGCCTTCCACATAATGCTGCGGATGTTCGACAGCACGACGCGGTTCCCAACCATTCTTGATACCCGGATCGTTTGGCCATACTTCCAGCTTCCCATCCTTCCAAGTGTACCCTAGGTACTGATCTCGTGGAACTGGGTCAAGCGTTTCCATACTTACTCCTTAAGTAGTTAAGACTGACTGCCATCTCATCGAACGCCCCATCCTTAACATTGTGCATCATATACATACCACGCCAATGATTGTTGGTCTGAGGATTAAGGTAGGGTTCATCGTGTAGATAACACGACCCTGCTATCAAGGCCGTCATATCTGTACCGTCGCCCCGCTGCCCATATGCAATGTCACGCCCTTGCTGGTGTCCCGCAATGCAGGACATGTGTTTTTTCGTAAGCAGCATTCTAGCAGAAGTGATAGGTCTTCCCATGATTCCGCTACAAAAGTAATGCGAAAAGGCAACTCCTTCGATGACGACCTGTCTAAGGAAAGGATGTACGTCCCAGCCGAATTGCTCATATCCGAGATCCTCAACGCAAATGGTTCCTTCCAACCGTGGGTCTTCTTCAACCACTCGGTTAATTCTGTTTTCATGGTTGCCAAGCAACAGAACTTTTCGTGGTTCATACTGTGGTTTCTTATACTTCCTTTGTACATAGTTGTAGCGATTGATGGGATCGAGTAGCATCTCCATACCCTTCTTCGCTACTTCAATGTCCTTCTTGTACCGCCGTCCCTCAAAGGACTTCTTACCCACATCATATGCAGAGAGACTTTCCATGTCGGCAAAGTCTCCAAGGTGAACGATAACGTCAGGTCTTTTTGCTACCAGATACTTCCCGATCCAAGTCAGGTAGTGTAGGTTGATCCCCGGTTTTACTTGAGTGTCGGGGATTACTGCGATCTTCATCTTCGCTCCAATAAGTTGTTAGTAGATACAACGCAAGGCTTGCTTCCATTACTGCCAACGGAGTTTCTCTGTCCGCCTTTACGACAACCAACGGCATCAGCGTGTTGTCTTTGTCCTTCTGTGCGTTGACACAGGCTTGACGGTAGGCTCTATATATCGAGTTACGGGCAGTTGACTTACATTCCACAGCCAAAGGAATCCGTTTCTTTCCCGCCGCAGAGAGCATAATGTCACATCCTGCCTGTCCCATTCCGGTGCTGCGAACATCGTCCGGAGATAGGGAGGGACATAGTTCAAGTAGTTTGTCTCTGACATACTGTTGTAGTAGTCGTCCTTTCTGCTTGGCACTAGAGATCAAGATACGTTTCTTCGAACCCTTGCTCATTCAACTCCTTTCGGAACCTATCAGTAAACATCTCCTTAGGTTTCTGCTGTATCCAAAGCACATCACAGTTCATCAACAGACGGGTGTCATCCTTATACACCGCTCTCACACAGTCTAGCATCTCTTCGAACGAGTCGAGAGGATCAATAAGGTTTGCTGCCTTTTTCTCTCCGATACCTCGGATTCCTACTACGTTGTCGGCTGTATCCCCGATCAGGAGTTGCTTGAAGAAGTGACGCAAGCCCCCCATTGGGGTTACTTGTGTCTTGATTTCCTTCACGAAGTTGTAATGCGAGCCGGGAATCTGGAGCAAATCTTTGTCTATCGAGCAGATAACAGTATTGTTTCTTGCGCATTGTTCTATACCCAAGTAATCATCTGCTTCTGCATTGTCGCAGACGGTTGCGAACAGTCTTCCCACAAGATAGTTTTTACAATCATTGAGGTATGGGGGTCTGGCAAGTCCGATACGATTAGCCTTGTAATCGGGATATATGTCGTTCCGGAAGTTCTTAGAGTCTGATAGAAACATCTTGTATCTATCGCATCCGTGCGCTCTAAATATACCATCTAACATATCCTCGATTCTATACAGAGCTACTTTTAGGGGTGCGAGTTTCTGTCCGGTCTTCCAATCCCACGCGCTTGCTGCGCAACGATACGCCACTATGTCTCCGTCTATTAGCAAGAGTTTTTCCGATGATCTGATCCCATCCATCCTTGTATTCCTTGCTAGGAACTTTCGTTCGTATCGTCATCGTAATCATACACTCCAAATTTTTCGCAATGTTCCAACACCTTACGAGGGAACTTCCGCAGCAACTCTTCAGAAGTGATCTCCAATAGCAATACCAATTCCTCAGGGGGAATCTGGTTGTCTTCTGTGGTGAGATATACTCTGGTTAGAATTGCTGCGGAGTCCATTACTTAACCTTGCTGAACGTGATACCCGAAGTATGTAATCGCAGGGTTAGTACCATCCCACGAAGGAACATAGTCGGGCGACTTACGAATCAACTTGCGAGCGTAAGAACGCGCTTGCTCATACGTCTGGAACTTACGACGCAATGCCTTGCCTTGAAAGATAACTCGGAACATTTATAGTCTCCTATTTGATGATGTCTAGTACCTGTCCCGCCACTAACAGCGGGGTAACTTTACATACACGAGTGCGGATCATGGTTGCATCCTCAGGGCTGATCTCTGCTGTCTCTCCCTTCCAGACCGTGTTGGTCAGGTGCCACCGCTTGAGCTTGACATCGGGAGTATCCCCCTTATCTTCTTCAAGAGAAGCAGCCAAAGCCATAGCGATAGCCTTGCCCAATACAACGGGCTTCTGATCAGGCCCATCGAGGAGAGGTTCCCCATCGAGGTTCTTAAGAACAGTACTAAAATCTACTTTCATTCGACCTCCACAGATTCTTCAGAAGTTTCAGCAACAGGTTCCTGCACCCTAACGGAGTCAATGATAAACTGCTCAAGCTTAGCCGCCATCGCAAGAACATCCTTGATGTCAAGCCCAACCTTGTCAGTCTTCATCATTGCAATCGCGTTGCCCACACAGTTCTGACGGATAATCAGACGTTGCTTGGCAGCACGTTCCTCCTTTGTTTCGAAGTCACGAGAGGGGTACTTGTTGCCACCACCAGAGGATGATCCCCCAGACGAGTTGGCAGCGGGAGCATCCCCGGCTTTCTTGACTCCGACCCAATTCCAATACTCGCCCTCCTTGACAAGATCAACATCAAGCATCGTGCCGGGAGTGGCTGTCTTCAACAGGTCGAGGCCATTCTTGATACCGAAAGACATGACGTTACGACCTTTAATCTCACCTTTGTCATTCTTGTAGGCGACCTCAAGCTTCTCGTACTTCTTGCCGGGAATCTTGTGGGCGGTGACGCCGATCATTTGGATTTGCATGGGTTAATTTCTCCATTAAAGTTAAATTAAGATACTTAAAGATATATATATATATTATATCTTATCCATATCTTTATAATTACTACCTACTTCTATCTCTACCGTAATCGGTAGGTCAAACTTAGACTTGAACAACTTGAAAAAGTTCCCTTGAATATCACTAGCTGAAGCATTTAATTGCGTAACTACTTGATCTACAAAGGGTGCCGGGGTGTCCACCAGCAGGGAATCATGCACCGTCGCAGCCGGAACGCAGGGGATATTCATCCTCCGGATCTTGTTCCAGAAGCTTACCCTATACAGCAGCATCAGGTCAGCCCCGAAACCCTGCACCAGATAGTTCAATATATTCGTTCTGGGCCATCGCGGGTTGCCCCTAGTATCCGGGTATGTACTGAACCTGTAGGATCGTCCTGTGGGGCTAGAATAGCCTCCTGTGAGCATTACTTTGCGGAGGAGTTCCTCATGCCCTTGCCGGATACCATCGTACTTGGTATAAAATCTTTCTATAGCCCCCCTCCAATAATCTAATCGAGTGCTGGTCTTCATGAATTCAGGATCCTGAACAAAGGCATACTCCGTACCGCCATACAGGATGCGGAATACCAGAGTCTTAGCGATCAGTCTGGTAGGCAAGGAGAAAGCAACCCTATTGTTCTCATGGATATCCACCTTGTCAATGATCTCCTGTTGCATTACCTTGTCATTGAACAAATGTGCAGCACATACAATCTCAAGAGCTTTCACATCAGCGTTTACTAGCATTCTTGATCTCCATAGAGTCCGTAGTCCTCGTCAGTTCCTAAGCCAGCCGAAGCTAGGGCAGACTCATGATCTCCATCCATGCTGTCGTCATACCTGTCGTTATACTCGTCAACCATCAACGAGAAATCAACACCTTGGTTGACCCACATGATTTCACTATCAGGATAGAAGCGGAAGAATACATCTTCTGCTTCTTCCATAGTCGGAGCGGAAGTAACAAATATGTTAACTTCCCCGAGTCTCCCTCTTGGGTTTGTAAATAGAACCGTCCACGACTCCATAGATTTCCTCCACTTCCCAAGTACCAATCATGGTAAGCTTGGGATCAAAGTCACTCGGCCCTACCAGTTGAGTGATAGCATGGGCATGAGCCTCATCCTTAGCCTCAACGATAACGCTGTAGTATACAGGCTGCGTAAGCGTGAACCGTCTAATGGTAGACATAAGCTACCCTTGGAATTTCTGACCAGCAAGCTCGGCAAGCTCCGCAACTATTGCCTTGATTGCGGCTAGGGCATACGAACTCTGTGGTTCCTCGTTGTAACGACTCAAGAGTGCGTACAGTACTAGTGAATTTATAACTTCTTGTCGGTTCTCCGTTAACCATAGCCGCCGATACTCTGACCCGGAGGTTATCAGGAAAGCCGCCCGATCCAGCCAGAAATCTCCGAACGATTCCAACTTCGTGGGTTGGGAGCCAATGCTTGATGGCTGGGGTTCGCTTTGCGACTTCGGTAATTGCTGCCAGCATCTCAACGCTTTGAATGTCTCCGCTATCAAACCATCGGAAGTAAGACTCTCCGGATGATAACAGATGGGATGCCATTGCTGTGATCCATTCTTCCCAACTTCCACCAGATACAGGGAGGGAATCCAAGTTTTGTTCACGGACTCGTTTGACATTCTTGAACCTATACATTCCTTTCTTTGCATAGCAGTTGGCACAGACACTACCATCAACCTTAGCTAGTTTACTACCTGTCTTGCAGGCTTCAGCAGGCAAGGAATAGCTATGGCAAGGCATCTTACCAGCCTTACTGAGAATGATTTTCATTCGTTCTCCGAAAGCCAATCAAGGATTTCATCCAGCAATTCATCCCGAACAACAGGATCAAGAGCAAGAACAAACTCTTTCAGTTTGTCAGCACGATAAATCTCTTCGATACGGATACAAGTAAAGTCAATCTCTGCATCATTAGTCATCTCGGAACCTCGATTCAATGAACTGCTTGGCTTCAAGTGGTTGGTTCTGCAAATTAGGTTTGCTGGCAGAGAGCCGACCAGTAACCGCAACGCTTTGGTTATACTGTCCATGTAAGCAACCATCCCAATCCATATCCTCAATCAGTTTCGGGAGCGCCTCAAGGTACGTCCCGCACAGCTTTTCTTTTTCTGCCCTCTCTTTGAGGAGAGAGAGGATTGCTTTGACTTCTTTACTACCCTTGAGCTTGGCGAGGGTGGGTGCGTCCGTTTTGTAGTAGCCTTCCTTCTTGAGTTCAGTTCCCTTAATGGGATCAACGATCCCGTCATAAGGTAGTTTGTATTCAACCCTCTTGAACCGTGGCTGACCGCACTTAGCGCCGCTTTTGTAAGTTCCGATTGGAACTTTCTTTTCAATGATGTGAGTACCACCATACAGTACGCACGAAAGTTCGTCATTGCTGTTCCAATTGATGCTATGCTGGATCGGAGAGCCGAGTGCTTCAAACGCAGCCAAAAGGCTAGATTCGATTGCAGAAATAGATCTTTTAAGCTTGTCATTTTCCTCCAGAGAAGCCTTGCTGTTGTAATACAACCCGTAGTACTCCATCTGCTGAAGCACCACTAGGTCTTGGTTCATCAGACTTATGAGGATTCTCTTGTCCTCTGGCACATCTTCTAACTGCTTAAGGAAGACCTGTCTGGTCAACTCCAAGTCTTTTTCAAGGTACTCGGACAGTATGGATACGGGTATCTGGTCTGTGTCAATTCCCTTGTCCCAATACTCCGTTCTAACTGTATCAAGCTTGCTCCCAAGACCATACTTAGCAGCAACAGAATCCAAACTGGGGTATGGAGTTTGTTGATGGCCCAAGACAAAATCACACAGTTGACAATCCCAAATCCTATGATCAGCGCGAGGGTCATATACTCCAATCCTTTGTAGCCAATGTAAATCAAACTTGATGTTGAACCCAACCAACCTGACAGGAACCTCCAACAACTTTATCATTTGCTCTACTTGGTCAGGCCGGAAGATCATTGCTGACGGTTCTTCAAGCGAGCGAAAGCCAACCAACACAGGCTTGTTCTTTCTGCTGTGCGGATTACCCTTCTGGAATGTGGTGCATTCCACATCTACGATATAGGTAATCATACAATTGCTCCTAGTCTGACATGCTTGGCATTCTTTTTGTAGTCACGGATGGCGTATGCCCATGCCTTGCGAGCCTTGCGAAACGAAGTAAAGGTCATGTACTGCCAACCTAAATCCTCATCCCCTTTCCTATAGATAGACAAGACAGGGAAAGGTTCCAGAAACAGAATGTATACAAGCGGTTTTTCAAGGTCTGGTTCTTTCTTTCTCCGTTTATTGAATGACTTAAAGTATTCACGCAGCGCCAGCGCGGCTGCTTCGCGCCGCTCGGCTTCCGTAGGTGGCTCCTTGACGATCTTAACTCTAGCAATGGCTTGGCGTAACAGATCATCGTAACTCATTTTTCGTTTACTGTATCAACGAAACGGCTGATCTCGGTGTTTAGAGCCACAGCCCAATGCCCATGCCTAAGCTGCTCGACAGTATTGTTGTCACCACGCAGCTTGTTTTTAGGCAAACTAAGGTAGCGAGCCACATCTTCACCTTCCTCTCTACCAATACCAATGATGAAGTCCATCTCTGCTGGCTTTCCAACCTTGGAGTTAGCCATCATACTCTCATTAAGGTACTTTGTTCCATAGGCGGAAGCATCAGCGTGTGCCACAGTAAGGATCGGACAATACTCTTTCGCCAATTCTCTTGCCCATTTGTATATGGCATGGATTTCCAAGTCACGCCTGTCCATGCTCTTAACGGCGATTTTGTCAGCGTTGTCAATGACAGCGAAGCAGGGCTTATACTTCGCCATAATGCGTTCCATGAAGCCTGTCCGTAGTGGCGCTTGATCGACAAAAATGATTTTGTTTCCGCCAAGATCCATGAACTGCTTGCTATACTTAGCCTTATCCGTGATGATTTGTTTGTAAGGTATGCCGAGCATACTAGAATACATTCTGTAGACGACTTCCTTACCCTGCTCTTCATTGAAGAAAATAACGATGGGACGCGTTGCACTTTGCGCCATCCATGTGACCTCAGATACCCAGAAAGCCGTCTTGCCGACTTCGGCATTAGCAAAAAGGTGACCCAAATTCCCCTTCCTGATCGGCCCCAGACTTTTGTTAAGCCAAGTGAGTCGCCAATGGAGGCAGTCATCACCATCTTTCTCTTCTTCATAGGTGCTGATATCCAGATTGAGAATGTTTACATCATCAACTGAAGCAACCTTTGTAGACTTATTACCATCAACAAAAGCAATAAGATCGTCAAAAGATTCCCGTCCTTCAGTAACCCCAATAGCTTTGAGAGCGATTTCATTGGCCAAGTTACGCTGTTTAATAGTCTCAAATACCTCGTCGTATACAGCATCGGAGACATTCAGCGCAACTAACTGGTCAAGAATAACTTGTAAAGCAGGGTAACGGTTAAGATGAAGCTTAGCCCTAATGACAAGCGCATCAAGACTAACATCTCCTTGGTCATTTTTTCCATGCTCATCGTCAATAATCTCCAAAAGAAACTTATGTTCTTCGCTCTTGAATACATCATCCCCAATAAAGGGCCTATAGTCCCTAAATTGGGGTTTCTGCAACAATCCTTTCAACAATACTAGTTCGGGCGACATTCGGCTCCTTCTGGTTCAAGATGTTTGTAATCTCTGCATTCGTATAACACTTCGGGTCATCTTTCGTATGTATGACCTCAGCCTCAAACATTAGTTCCCTTGCCCGTTTGGCAAATCTTACCATCTCAGTCCACTTGTCAGAATCGAGCCAAAAGATAATCTTGTAATAGCCCAGTAAATGAATACTGTTCAATAGATTATCATTGACATGACTACCGAATAACGGAATGGTGGGTAGGGAATGACCGACCCTAATCGCACTAACTATATCTTCTACAATGCATACAATCCCACCTAAACCGGGATTATACACTTTGACTTTATCTCGTTTGGGAAACTTGGTGAACCATTTGTAGGGCTTGTCAGGGTTAAAGTTTCTGGCTTGGAACCCTACATAGTTATCCCCGATGTGGATGGGGAAGATCAGCCATTGTAATTTCGGACTCCAAAGGATGACATTATCAATCATGTCTTGGAGTGTGAAGTGGTACTTAACCTGTAGCCATTGGGCTACGGTAAATGGCAGATCGGGTACTGCGTCGTGTGGAACAGAAAGGTCTTTCTCGATCTTGGATTTTTGTGGAGCTTTGTTAGACGGAGTGAATACATTCTGCCCGTGTTTGTAGTAGCCGCAGGAGAAGCAATAATGATGGCCGTCAGAATAGATGGCCAAGTTATCGTTGTGTTTATCTTTTCCAGCAGCAGCACACTTCGGACAACGAACCTTATCCAGAACGAAAGACTCTTCCCGTTGAATCATTTAATGAAGTGTTTGATAAGGTAGATTCTGTAGAGTTCATGGGACTGATGTTCCCCCGTATAATACATAATGCACTCTACATCTTCTGTGTTGGCATTCTTCCACTCGACCCAGAGGTGCAGTTCACTTTCTCTGGCCTTGACTTTTTCGATGGCTGACTCCATTTCCTTAACTGCATCTTCAAGCTTACGATATACATCGATGCTGTGAGAGCAGTCACAGTTATCAAGATCCTCAAGGCCCACAGAATAGACGACTTCATCCATTACTAGCCCCTTTCCGATATTTCATCCACCAGCTATTACGCTTCTCGGTCTTGCCGTCTTTCTTCATGCTACGCTTGCCCTTGATGTTGAAGGGCTGCTGGTGCGGGTATTGTTTGTCACTCATGGATCTCTCCTTAGGAGGGCGGTTGCTAATACAGCAGGCAACTCTTTAATCGCATTTCTTATCCAGCATTTTATCTACGATAAGAAAATAGCGAACCCGTCATTCTAGGTTAGTAATACCACCACGAGAACACAAATCCCAATGGTGGCAAGCATTATGCTGCTAGTGCGTACTCACTTTCATTGGCCGTGGGAAGGTATGATTCAGCCAATTTCCAAAGTTTCTGATTAAGTTCAAGGTTCTTGTCCACGCTGGTAATACCCCGAGCAGCACGGCGACGACCATTCCTTGCAATGATCTGTGTACCACCTTTGATCAGGTTCTCTTGAACCTTGTTGAACACACGCCAAAGGTCATTACCCTTATCCTCCTCACGCTGAACTGTGAGCAGTTGTGTCGGGTTCTGATACACTCGCTCAGGGGTAAGCCCTGCTGCTTGAGTTGCGAAGGTATAGGCCTCATCCAGATTCATATACCTGTCTTGCATGGCATGGATCACATCGAGCTTATGCGTAGCCTGTGTGGCCACATCATGCACACGCTCAATGATCTTCTCAAAGGGGTTGTAGTCCATGTGAGTAACCCCTTTCCAGCCATCAATGATGTTACCAGCAACCAATCCATTGGCACAGATAAGCCGCAGGAAACCAATCAGAAACTTAAGGCGGAAGCGGCCATTGTGTGCATTGATCATCAGTACTTCCGGGTACACATCACCGACAGGCCGTTCGTTGATACGGCGTAGCCAAAGGATATGCTTGGCAGTACTGGAAGTCGTTTGCTTACGCATACGGGCTTGCTTATAGTCACGCACATAGAACCCGTAGTCACGAAGTTCATTCACAATCCTGTTGGTAGGCATGAACTCATACCGAGAGGATACATGGGAAGCCGGATGATCTGCCATGTAGGCAGACCGAGGATCATTCATATCCACGGTAACGAGACTGCCGATCTTACCAGTTGTTTCAATCATGACACCTCCACAGTAAAGGACAGTTCTTTAACCGTATCCCTGATCTTATCTTCAAGGTCAAGGTCATTGACCGCTTCTTCAACTTTATCAGAGAAGTCGTAGTTGTTGACGATATCCTCAACGGCATCGTTGAATTGATACACGCTAGTAGGATCGTAGGTATCCAAGGCTTTATCGATCATACCCTCAACTTGCTTCTCAGTTACGCCGCTCGCTTGCGGTGCGCTCGCGGCTAACTTGGCAGCAACAGCAACAGCCAACACCTCAACGAATTGATCGAACAGTCCTTTGACAGCGGATTCAGTAGAAAGTTCCATAAATTCTCCTTATTGCTTGTTAAGCAAGTCTTTGAACTGAGCAAGGGCTTCGTTGATAATCTCATAAACTGCTGGACTATCGTTGCCAATCAAGGCAATGTTGGTATTTTCCAACACTTTATTCATAGCCGTATACTGTTTGTCATACGCATTGCTATACGCAAATTTATGTACTAAGTCCTCTGCACCGGGAAAACTAATATAGCTTTGGGAGATGATGTGTTCCTTAATCTCCTTGGGAGTTGAGGGTTTGAGCCACTTTGCGACGAGGGCTTTAGCTTTCTTCTCTCGCTCATCATTGTCTCGATCACGCTTGGCGTCAACCTCAGCGGTCAAGCGTTCCTTAATGATAGCGAGTACTTCCTTACGCTCTGATTTGTTCATGGTTTCCTATTGGCAGATGAGTTCATACTTCGGAACCGTAACCGTGTCGTATCCAACTTGAACACGGCGACAGACAACGGAATCAGTCCTCAGATATCCATCAACTCTCACTCGTAAGCCCTGGAATTTATAGGTAATTTCCCTATTACCTGTGGGCGGATAGTCATAGGATTCTGTCTTGAAACTCCACTTATCTTTACAGCAAGGGGCGTTGAGGTATTCCTCAATATCAGACACCACTTCAAAGAAAACCCCTTGACTGAAGGCATCAATGTCAGACAAAGTAATACCGAGTACTACTTCGTCATTACTCAGGTACTCAACTACAGTAGCACGGCCCTCTTCCGGCTTCTTGTCAACCTCTTCCTTGACATGAGTGAAGTAGGCATGGAAGTAATTCACAAGAGTCTGGTTCTTGAGAATGTTATCTCCTGCATTGATCGTTTCCATGATACGATCAGCCATCTTCTTCTTGAAGACTTCCACGCCTGAGGTCATTCGATTTCTCCGTAGTTAACGAACCGCATACCCCGAACCTTAAGTTCAGCAATGCGATTCACATAAAAGGAACGATAAGCCTTGTTGGTCACATCCCATACCACAATCCGGCCATCGTAAGGCTTGCGTTGTTGGGCCATCTCAAATGGATCAGACAACCCCTTACGCACACCTAAACGACACACCATCTTACGGTAAGTTCCGTCAAGTTTCTTGAACAGCACCGAAAAGATCTTACCTTTCGATTGCAGAATCAGATCACGAAGCAGCAGTTCTGCGTTCATTTTTTCTCCATTTCGTTGAGGAGGAATAACTCAAGCAGCATAGTCCGAGTCTTACGGATGAGTCCCATGTTCTTTTTGAGGGCAACGGAATACGCGGAGGGATCCGTTTCACGCCAAAAAGTTTCCTTTCCTTTCAGAGCCTCACTAATGATGGGGTGAATAACCCAACTATCTGTTTTATACTCTCCACCATTGGCAAATTTACTGTAGTCTTCGACAAGTTTCCATCTTGCATTACCCCTGAGGCCTTGAGTGCAGGCCTTTCCTGAAAGTACAACACAGGAGAAAGACCAGAGTGACTCCCTACTGGTCAGTCCTTCGTAATACTTGATGGTTTCCTTGATCGCTTGAATTCGTTTCAATCTACTAGACATCCGCCTGTCCTTTTGACAACACTCGTTGGAGAAGCGAAGCCGCACCCTTAGCAAGCTTGGGATCACCCTTTTCAAAGTCCCAAGACTTACCATCCTTGCTCGACATACGAACCCAGTTCTTCCAGCCCATGCCGAAGAATACGTCGAAGCAATTGTACTTAACCTTCTTGATCATTTGAATCTCCGTAAGTGTTGTTGTAGAAAATCCTAATTGCATCTGCTTCATCACGAAGCATTTGCTCATACACCCGCACAAGCTCAGGATCTAAATTACCCTGTTCGTCATAACACTCGTCAGGGTAATCTTCTTCCTCATACATATCTTGGTAATCCAGATTCTCTGGGAGATAGATATCATTGGCCATGACCGACCTTATATTTTTCCAAAGCCTCTTTGAGTGTGGGGTATGGTTTCATTTCAGCCAAGGGATACTCTTCAAGGTTCTTCTCAAGATGGTCAATCTGATACTTGACTGAGGCGAAATCCTTGAGTCGAACCAAGTAGTGTCCACTACAACAGCCGCAAGAACTGAAGCCAATGCCATACACTAGCATTAGCTCTGTGAGATTGTCTAGGAAATCCTGGGTTGTAGTATTTTCCATCAGTAATCCTCCGGCATTTTCCTGCGTACAAGGTCTTGGAGTGCAGCAAATGATGTCATAAACCAGCGATGCTTGGTATTGAATTTCTGCCATGCATCGTTGTTGAGTTCGTGACTGCCCTGCTCCAAGTCATCTCCAAGTGCTACGATACAATCCTGTATTGCATCATTCACAGCTACGGCAAAGGCTTCTATATCGCTAGTCATGGCTTCCTCCGTTTCCGTGCCGCTTTGTCAGCGACGTAGGCTTTGTATAATGCCGCCTTTGCTGCGTCTATTCGGTTTAGGATGTATGCACTACCTGAATGCGGCTCATTTCTCTGTTTGAACCACCGCCTAGCCGTATCAAGCGCGGCCTCTGCGTTTCTCAGCGCCAGTTCGATGTCATTCATTTCTTTCCCTTCTTCTGAGGAGGGGTTACAGGCAAAGGCGCTATGGTCAGAGGATCATAGTCAATCCTCACGCAATCATAGGCCACACCCTTGAGTACGATAGGCGCACCGAGAATGCAATGTGCTTCGATCTGATTCAATGCTCTCTTCTCGGATATATCAGAGATGAACAATCCTCCTAAGACGAGGATAATACATCCTGTTATTCCTATGGCCATACCAGTAGCAATGTCATGTCCGTTAATCATTGGATTGTCCAGACCTTAATGAATGCGTCGTTGATGAAATGCTGCCATTCCTCAGGCCAGCTATACCCAACCATTTTGCTTACGCAATCCAATCGGGTAATTGGAACCCCTCGTACTAAGGCAACAAACCTATCAAAGTCCTCAAGGTAGAATTCCGCCGTGTATACTTTGGGGGTACCCCACCTGTCGGGCCTAGTCCATTCTAGGGTTATTCATCCCTTATGGTTGGTGTATGCCACTCCATCAGGAGGTTCAACATAATCGCTGACCTCCTCATGGAGATAGGTTACAAGAGGTAGTTCTTCAGAGGACTTTGACATAGTGTTCAAAGTTCAAGAACAATGTGTCAGCAATGAACTTTGCAGTCCGAAGATTCATTGGCACGGACTTGGTTTCCACTTGCCTCGGGATCATCCAATGCATATCCGTGTCATGCTGCGGGAAGATTACCGGGAGTTCCTGAGCCATCGTGGACAAGTCCCTGATGTACTTGATCAGGTCAACCTTGTGATTGGCCTTCATGTGCTTGAACACAAAGCTGATGTCCACTTTGTCAGCGAACTTCTGCTCCGAGCATTTCACCACTTGCCGGAACATCTGCCAGAAGATGTTGTAGATCAGGCAGTACAGTTGTTGCTCACCCATGTCAGGCTCCTATTAGAAAGAGAAAGATTCGTTTGGAGAAAATCAAAAGCCAAATCAAAAGGATTACATAGGCTACACTAACACCATCGGTGAACCTATACACTCCACCTCCCTGTCATATGGATGACGGTTATTAAAAAGGATAAGCATACTATGAATCTAAGCCATAATACTTTCTCATAGCTCAGTTTCATAAAATCCTCATCGTTATACATGACCGACCCAATGGCCCCCGGTTTTGGCCGGAGCGCGGTGTGGTTTGTAGATGTGAGAGGGCCGAAGCATGAGGTTTCGTGCAGTTGCGAGCGAGCGAAGCGAGTCGAGCTTTGTCGAGCGAAGCGAGCAATTGAACCTCCGAAAAAAAAAGACAGGGCAGGGCCGAAGCCCCACCCTGCCAAGGTCGTGACCAAGCTGCTAGAAGCTGCTGCTGCGGTCAAACATCGGCTCGTCGTCACCGGAGTCGGAGCCGGAAGCAACCGACTGATCGGGCCTCAGCGCCTTGACCCGCTCAAGGGCATCTCGCCACAGGCGTAACTGTGCTTCGCGTTTCAGCGGAGCCTTCGCCCAGCCCTTGCTCTTGCCAACCCATTCGTACTGCTTCTCGATGGATGCCAAGATGTGCTGCTTCTGGAACATCGGTTCCGATGGCCGAGTCTCCTGCATGATTGCGGAGGTCAGAGCGCGCTGAAACTCGGCCTGTGATGCGTCCCGCATCTCCTGCATCTGAGCGCGAGCTTCCAACAGAGCCGCATCCGGCGTGATGCGCTTGGCTCTCGCGGTTTCGGAGAATGCTTCCGCGTTAGTCGGGAGCGCGAATCCCTTCTCGCGCACATTGGTCAGCGTTTCCGTCAGGTAAGCGGCAGCGTCGTGATCCGGCGTCTTGATGTATCCGCCGAAGGGCGAAGGAAGCCGCTTGTAGCGCATCGGAGCCTCCTTGCTCCGCAGATAGTTGACCAAGCCCCAGAATTTCCCAGCGTCACCCGAACGCACCACCGAGTCCGCGTCACCGACCACGGCCCACCAGAGCCGATCCTGAACCAGCGACACGAGCATCTGATCGTCCGCAAAGCAGTCGCGGAGCGAGGCAAGTGACACGATTCCGGTGTACTCGCTGAAGTCCTCAACCACCTTGAGCGGAGCGCGAACCGAGGTGATCGGACGCGTGGTCGTGAGCGGCTGTTCGATTTGCTGCCCATCGTTGCTACCGAAGAACGACTTAACTGCTGAAGCGATCTTGCTGATGGCGTTTGCCATGATTGAACATCTCCTAAGTTAACTACAACTCCTGATGCCGGGATTGGCACCCACGAGGGCCGGATGTGAC
>Ga0070749_10000484_pt1 | contig 26824 bp, 31 predicted proteins | sample VirMetDEL_Nov_18_FD_75180 | JGI IMG/M metagenome (GOLD analysis project Ga0070749, IMG submission 75180) | Aqueous microbial communities from the Delaware River and Bay under freshwater to marine salinity gradient to study organic matter... | ecosystem: Environmental > Aquatic > Marine >...
GACAAATACCATTTCCAATATTCCGGCTCTTCGGCTTGAAATTGCTCATCTGTAATTTTGCCGTCGTTTAATTCAATCAATTTAATCCTACATTCTTCGAACTTGTCCATCATCCCTGTTTTGTTTCTTAGGCTTAAATCAAGTAAATCTATTTCATTTTCTCTCCGCATAATCTCAATGTCATAATTTTCTTTTTTTTCTTTGTTTAATTTTTCAATTTCTCTCAATTTTTCTTCTTTATCAAGATACATTCTTTTAGCTTCATACATTGCTAACGAGTATTGCCTCATTAAAAAATGATAATTGTGAGCGATAAAATTGCCCTCCTTTTTAACGGTAAACTTTTCAATATCAAAGTCACTTTTCAACCTTCCCATTTCAATAAACTCTGACTTAAGTTCTTGGAATTTTGCGTTAATTTCGTTGTATTTTGTTAGCATAAAATTTGTTAAACACCTCCTAAAAAGCCCCTAGTGACAGTTAGATCACCCTTATCTGTAGCATTTCCTGTGGTAGTGGTTGAGTCTATGTAATCAATTATATTTTTACCACTACCCCCACCAAAAAAGCCATAAGTAGCACCACTAACACCAGCCAACGCCCACCTAGCAACGGTAAGATCGCCCTTGTCTGTGGCATTGCCCGACGTTGTTGTTATATTAATATAGTCTATTGTATTTAAAATACCTGTATCTACCCCCCCACCAAAAAAGCCATAAGTAGCACCACTAACACCAGATAAAGAATACCTAGCAACGGTAAGGTCGCCTTTGTCTGTGGCATTGCCCGACGTTGTTGTTATATTAATATAGTCTATTACATTAGATTGAGTCCCTGTATCACCTCCTCCGTAATAACCATAAGTACTTCCCGAAGAATTGCCGGTAGATGACCTAGCAACGGTAAGGTCGCCTTTGTCTGTGGCATTGCCCGACGTTGTTGTTATATTAATATAGTCTATTACATTAGAGTAACTCCCAGCATACCCCCCACCAAAAAAGCCATAAGTAGCACCATTAGTCCCAGTCACGCCTTCTCTAGCAACGGTTAAATCTCCTTTGTCCGTAGCGTTGCCGGTACCGGTGGCTAAAGTTATATAATCAATAATATTTTGGTTAGCCCCTGAAACAGTACCGCCTGCAAAGAAGCCATAAGTAGCCCCCCGTGTTCCACCGACAGCATTGCGCCCAACAGTTAGATCGCCCTTGTCGGTCGCATTTCCTGTAGTAGTGGTCAAGTTTGTGTAATCAATAACATTTGAATCGGAAGACCCACCACCAAAGAAGCCATAAGGGCCAGCAACAAATATACCCCATCCACTACCGCATTCACAACCTACCCAATACTCATTGTCAACACCAACTAATTCTATTTTGTCGGCAATAGTAGAGCTTTCTATTGAACCGGCTGCATCAGTTTCGCCCAATGAAGTTAATATTTTATCACCTGCACTAGCGGTTATTTTCACATTAAAAGGATCAAAGACAAAAAAAGTATGCCTTAATCCATCTTCACAAGTAGGCAAAGAAAATTCCACTTCTGCTACCGCCCCTTGATTAGTTAGCATCTTATTATAATCGGTCGTAGCAACAACTGTATAGGCTGTAGTTTTTGCGGACGTTGTCAATAGTGCGTCGTCTCTTAATGTATTGTAGTCGGACGCAAGTGCTGTATTGCCAGCCGATACATTTGTAGAAGTTCCAACCGTCATATAATTATATTAAGTAGTACTATTATAAACTAACTAAAGGTAAAAGTATAGAAAACGCTTAGTGTTTTAGATACTGTTTTAGTTATATTTACAAGCACACGGCTAAACATTATACCGCTGTCAATTGTACCGCTAGCCGTTAATGCTGCCCCATCTCCAAAAACTGCCGCCTCTTTCCACGTTCCGTTGACTTCTCCTGTATTAAAAAAAGTAGTCAATGTAGTTACAGACCCACTAGCTGAACGAGTTTGAATAAGTTTACGAGTAGAATTAGTTTCACTCTGTAAAGTAGTATCAGAAAGGCTAGGGGTATTGTTACCAGTACCAAAAGCAAAATAAGTGACTTCCACCTCTGCCGAATTTGATCCAGCCATTTGTTGAGCAAGGGCATTTAAAGCAACGCTAGGGACAAGGTTATCATACTCAAATATTTCCTCTTGTCCAGTATTTACATCCGTTAAAACAAATTTATAATGTCCATGACATTTCATCGGTCTTTCTTTGATTCCTTTTTTCATATAATTTTATTAAGACCATTGAAATTGTGACCATATACCTTGGTCGGGATCAGACCCCCATTTTGCGGCTGCGTTGCCTAGAGAATAACTAAAGCCTTCTGTAATATAAATATTTTCGTCTGCGTTTTCTAATTGTATAACTACCTCGTCAAAATTATCATTTTCGTTTCTATCAAGTAGCTTTTGAAACAGTTCTATTATTCCGAACAACGTACTTGCACAATTTACAGTATAAACAGAATAATCACCGTTTCTAATAGTCTTTGTAAGGCTTTGAATTAAAAAAGTATCGTTTAAGCCTCTTTCTGTGTCTATTATACTAATCAACTGGCCCGCATGCAATCCGTGCCAATCTGTCGTAAATTTAGCATTTACAATAGGATTGGAATATTTCCGAAGTTGAGCATCTGCCAAATCCGCCGCCTCTGATTGTGTGAGGATTGATTGATTTGTGATTGGCTCACCGTCAAAAATACCAGTCCCACCAATTAAAGTCTGCATTCTTGTAATTGAAGCGTTGTCTTTTCTTTGAATAGATATTTTATATTTTTCGTTATATTTAAACTTAATAATACCATCAGTTGTTAAAGTTGTTTCGCTGTCAGTTGCTCTTACTGATCTATTATTAAAATCAGAAACATAGTCAACGGTTGTCTCATCGGCTATATTTTCAAGCCCTACAGATTTACTAGAAAAAATAGAAAAAGTGTCGCCGTTAGTTTGACCTGTTACCGCTGCGACAGTAAAAGAATCAGGATCGGGAACGGTTAGAACTTCTCTAACCTCACTTCCTGCCGTCCTATTTGTAATATAGTCGCCAACTGTCAAGCCATGGCCTGTAGCGTTTATTGTTGTTGTTGTTGTGCCAGCTTCTGCTAGGTCTGTAACTGTGTTGTTATCTACGAAAACTTCTAAATTAACAAACTGACTTTTTAATATCCATTCTCGCATCTGCCCATCTCCGAAAGTGTTTTGTTCATAAGTTGCCGCCGAGGTCGCCAGCCCCCCATGTACTACCTGCTGATTTACTAACTGATCAGAGTCAACGGTAATTGTTAGCTTGTCAAAGTTATCAGAATTATTACTCAAGCCAAAAGGAGCTGGATTAGTGGCTTGTTCGTAAAAATGTATGTCTTTGTCATAGTCTATATACCAAAAGAACCCCTTAACATCAGCCATTAATTGCATTACTTTACTAGGTCTTTGTCTTCGCATATTGAAATTGTCAAACGTGCTTGACTCATTCACATTGTCAAATGTAAAGGAACCAGTTTCATTAATACGGACACCGTCAATATAAATTGAACTGTCAGCCGTTTCCGTAATGATAAATTCTAAATGCGTTATATCTGTCCAATCAGGCGTACCGACTACTGTCATGTCAACTAAATCAATTCTTTTATAATGAAAGTCGTTATCTGCCTCGGGTGTAAATGTTTGCTTGACATAATTAGAACTATCTGAACCAATACGAACCTCAATAGAAGTAACCGCCGTATTGTCTACTTGCTTATACCAAAAAGCCAAAATACCCTCTAAAGGTGTTCCACTTGCCGCACCTGTTAAATACTCAATATTAATATTTGAGGGTGTACCTGTAAAAGTCGCCATTCCTCCCGAATAAGTCCAAGGAAATTCAGCCGACGTATTACCTTCTCTTATTTCTATAGTTTCAAGTAGGGGATTGTCACCGTCTCCAGTCTCTACCCATTCAGCCCTTAAAGCCGTAACATTAGTATATTCCATGTCTTCAATAAGCTCATTTAAATTAATGAAATTATTTACTGCGTCAACGGTAATATATAACGACGTTCTGTCTTCGTAACTCTCATTTATTAAAGCTTTATCAAATAACTTTGTGTAATCTGTGCATTGTACGTTATAAATTAAATTAGTCAACTGTACTAAATTTTGATCTGATACAGTAGTCACAACACCGCCAAATATTTTAATGCCGACTAGTTCGTCTTCGTTAAAAGTCCCTACAACATTATCAACAAGCGTGATTGTATTAGTTGATTGATTAATATCTGAAATAACCATCTTTTCATTATCTCCGCCAATGTCAGCATATAAAGTATTACCAACCCTAAATAGATTAGTTGACCATATGGAATCACCTGAAATAGTTTTATCTTTTATTACTAGGGTATTACTAGACAAAGAAGAAATTAAAACATGTTCGTAAATAACAACCTCTTGATATTCCGAAGGCTTATTTTTCAGCATTGAAAAACTACAAGACGTTGCTCGCCGTTGGAAGTTCTCGCTGATTGAGAGTGAATCTAATTCAACACTTGCGTCAGTTGATCTATTAACCCCATTGATAAAAATAGAAATCATACTATAGCAGTTGATAAGCCAAGCTGTTTGGCGATAATATTGCCGAACCTTATAGCCTCGTCTTCATTGCCGACAAAATTACCAGAAATATTAATAGTAACGCCTCCCATATTGCTTGAAAGATTTTTTTGTTGTGCTTTATTTAAAATCAGTTCTCCCGGTGTAAGCATTGCCGGCACTGTGTCAGTTCCTCTGGCTACACCACCAGAGGCAAAATAACTAGGTATAATTCCACCGCCAGCCCAACCACCGGAAGCCCCTCTACTAGGCAATGTAGGGCCTACAAATGGATCGGAAGTTTCTTTTTTTGCTCCTCGAAATTTATCAAGAACCCAATTAATAGCATTTTTAATTTTTTCAACAGCTCCGGTTATAGTGCCGACAATAGAGTCCCAAATGCCCATTATAGTTGACTTTATAAACTCAAAAGGATTTAAAATAGCATTTTTTACCGCTTCAATGCCAGCACTTACCTTTTCTTTTATCCCTTCCCATACACCAGCAAAAAACTCTTTTATAGAGTTCCAAATAGCTAAAGTTTTTTCCTTAATCCAATCCCAATTTTTGACCACTAAAACGATAGCACCAACTAAAGCGGTTAGCCCTAAAATTATCCAACCAACCGGCCCCATCGCTATTTTTAAAGCAATACCAAAGGCATTTGTAGCAGTAGTGGCTAGCCAAGTCGCAGCGGTAACCGTTCCAGTCCAAACATTGTGAGCAATCAAAGCAACCTTAGACAACCCCAGTTGTATTAAATTACTACTAAACGCAGCAGTTAATAAGTTTTTAGCTAAAATATAGGCGTATGTTGCTGTATTGGCTAACCAAACAACACCAGTAAAAAGCTTAGTTGCCATATTTGCGGCCACAATCGCAATTTTAACTGTAACTAGTGCCGCCCCCAACCCTAATAAAACAGGGATAAAGAGCTTCACAAATGTTTCATTCTCGGCTAGCTTTCCAATAAATTCGGTTACTTTGGCTATAACAGCACTAACAGGAGTTGCAAAGCTATCATATAAGGCATTTTTTAAAGAAAAAATAGAATTACTCATAGCTTGTATTTTTGACTCTGTAGTTTCAAATCTTTTGTCTGCCTCTATTTGTAATGCTGTATTATCTTTAAAGGCATTATTGGCCAAATCAATAGAATTTCCTAACAAATCACCGGCATTAGCTAACGATAAAAAGGCTCTTTGTAGTCTAACATCTTCACCAACTAAATTCCCCAAAGTCATTGAGGCATTATCTCCTTGTTTTTGCAACCCTTCAACAAATAATTGAAATCCTTTGGCGGCATCTGTTTGCCACAATTTCTTAAACTCTGTTGCTGAAAGACCGGCAACATCTGCAAAATCAGCCATTTCTTGACCACCTGCCGCAACTGCATTATTCATTTGTAAAATTGTCTTTTGGACAGCTGACCCCCCAGCTTCGGCCTGTATTCCGACCGAACTAAAAGCCGTGGCAATACCCAAAACATCGGACACACTCATTTCTGCTATATGGCCAGCCCCCGCAATTCTGTTAGCAAATTCCGTTATTTCGGCTTCTGTAGTTGCTGAGTTATTACCCAAATCAACTAACGCCGAACCCATTTCGTCAAATTGATCTTGTGTCAATTGCATTATATTAGCAATACGAGCAAAAGAACTAGCCGCAGATTCTTCTGTTAAATTAGTTGTTATTGCTATTTTTGAAATAGTATCAGTAAAATCAATTACATTTTCTTTAGCAACGCCTAATTGCCCCCCCAACTCTGCTATTTTAGCCAATTGATTAGGATCAATGGGATTAGTTTTACTTAAATTTAAAATCCCTTTTTCCAATGCTTTATATTGTTCTTCCGTTGCGTCGATTGTCTTCCTTACACCAGCAAAGCTACTTTCCCACTCTATAGCCGTCTTTGCTACAGACTTCATCATTAAGCCAGTAGCGCTTAAAATTGCCGCTCCAGCTAAAGCGGACTTATTTGCTATCCCGCCAATGCTATCCCCTATTTTGGCAGCAGCAGCAGACGCCTTGTCTACAACACTTACAACTATATCTAAATTGTCAGCCATAAAGTAATTATTAATAATTAGCTCTCTTGGCTATTTTCAGTCAATTCAGTTTTTAAAATTTCCATGAATAGAATCATTTTTTTGCATTCTCTTTGTTTCCAGTCAATGCCAAATTTTTCCGACATCTTATAATCTAAATATGCACTTAAGTCAGCTCTTTTACCTTTGGCTGCTCTAATTCCATTTTTAATTTTTTTTTATCTTCCTCACTCAAATTAAGACTTTCGGCGTAACAATTCATTATATCAGAAATTTGTCGCATGCTTAATTTTTTTAATATTTCTTTTGTAATCATTACTTCTTCTCCATCACTAATTAATTTATGAATTAAAATTAATAATATTTCTAATTCGTTTTCTTTATTATTAGCTAAATCTTTTGAAAGATTGATAATTTTTTCATTATCTTCCCAAGACAGACTAGTAAAAACTAATATTTTATCATTTTCTCCATAAGTTAGCTCTTTTGTATCTTGATTAAATAAGGCCATAAATTATTATTAAGAAATACTATAAATATATTACCATCTATTTTACTTGACGCCAAAAAGATTGACAAGCTATAGTTAAATTTGCTATAATAGCATGATCTGGCCGATCATTTATAATTTAACCATTTTATTATGAATAAAATTTTATTAATTCTGTCTACAACGCTATTAATAATATTTGCTTTTACTGCCTGCGGCTCTAAGCAAGAGATTGTAAAAGAACCCATTAAACAGCCCGCAATATTACAGGGAGGGGAAGAGGAAAAGGCTGAATCGCTAGCGAAAGATTATTTATTACAAAAAAATCCCGAAATATCTCTAAATGAAAGAGCTGACAGGATTATGTACGATGGATATAGTTATAACGTAGAAATTAAAGACAAAAAGGGAAATGGCTACTTTTGTATAGTAGACACCTCCCTTAGAGAAGAAATTTTATGTACTAATAACTAACAACCCCATTTCTTAGAACCACTATAACAGTTTCAGCGTCATCCTCATCATATTCAGCTTCAAACTTTATATCTTGATTAATCACATCTTCGGCGGTCAGATTCGTTCCAAAAACGTCATATTTGGTCTTAGGGAAGCTTACTCGTAAGCTTTCCTTTGCGTTGGCGTCAATTCCATGTACTGTGTCGCCTAGATTAGCTTTAGCAACGGCAGCAATAGCGAATTCAGTTGCACCAGTACCACTTGCGGCAGCACTAACACCAGATAGAGCGTCAACGGCAGCAGCGACTAGAGTGGCTGTATTTTTATTTGTTGTTGTACTTGCTAGCTCAATTAAAATATTTTTACTTCCTGTTGGATTGAATGAAGCAGCCAGATCATCGGTATCATTGATTACTATTGTTACGTTATAATCTTCACCAGCACGACCAGCGGTGTCGGCAGTAACAGTCACAACCCCATTAGCACCACCCGGCCCAAAATCTAACGTTGCAGCTTGAGCGGAAGCAGTTGAAAGGGTAGCACCGCAATGATGTACTCTTGTGCCTATTTCTTGATTATTAACCAAATCGTCAAATTGTGAAACATTGGCAAAGTAATTAGTGAAAGAACCCCTAGCCCTAAAATCTTTTAAATTAATAGTGCTTGCGAATCTGTTTGCAAAATTGCAACCAGTAGCGGCGAATCTAGGATCAAGCACGTTTTCAAACTCGAACGTGTAATCTTCGGCGTTTACTGTGACAGCGTTATCAACTGGATTAGGATAGGTCGCACCGACTGTGTAATTTGAACCGCCAATCCAAATTAAATTTTCTCCTAGATCATAGGTCGGTGTTCCTTTTTTAATAACTACTATATCGTCAATATCAAGAGTATCTGAAATTGTAGATACTTCCATTTCAGTTTCGCTAGTTATTGAGCTAATTGTATATTCAGCTATTTCAGTTTCGTGGTCGTCTTTATCTAAAACAATAATAGTGTCGCTAGTAGTTAATCCAGTTGTTTGTTTTAAGTTCATTGTAGTACCAGAACTAGCGGCGACAGTCAACCTAGTAGTTGTAAATGATTTTTGCGGTACAACTTCAATAGCCGCCATTATTTTATTATCTGTTTGACTAAATGTTACCTTAGCCACTCTAACACCTACATATCTATAAACATAATTAAAGCCAGCAAGTTTTACGTCCATTGTGAAAGTTGTCAAAGTATTTGACGGAGTAAATACATGTTGATAAACAACCCCAGATTCTACAGTTGTTGTTGTTGGATTGCCAAGCCCTGCTTGTAGTAAATAGCCAATTGTTTTGGCGTCAACGCATACGTTAATAGTACCGCCAATCTCAATTTTATCTTTAACGCTTCTGAGTCTAGCGTCACGTTTTCCGGCTATAGGCTCGACAGCTTGAATTGTATATTTTGTTTGTACGTTTTCGTCAATAAGTTCTAAATAAGTATCAGGCTGCACGGCCACCCCTGCGGTAGTTTCTTTTTTTAAAGCTAGATAACCAAGACGTGAAAAGGACGTAGAATTAGACATTATAAGTCGTTAGATGATAGTTTTGACTTCTTTTTAGGAAGTTTAGGAGCTTCTTTAGGCTCTTTGTAGACAATTTCAGCTTTCACAACGTTTCCATTATCATCAAGAGTTTTTTTAATTTCGTAATCCATAATAATTTATTAAAAAAAGAGCCACGTAATAAAACGCAGCTCTTTGGCTATGATGTAATTATAATAACAATATCTTTAAATAAACACAAATTTAAGTGTTTCTTATTCCTCGTCTTTTATATACCAATACAATATCAACTTTTTTTAGTAAAGTTTTATTATCAGGCGAAATATTTTGATCTTCATAATTTATATTTATTGTATCATTGTATAATGTATAGCCAGAAACATCTATATTTTTTCTAACAACACCTATAATGGAAGTGTCAATAATTTCTTTATTGACGTTAGTATCCTCGACCCATTTAACTAGTTGTTGTTGATTGTGCTGAATGTCGTTGGTGTCATCCATTTCTAAATATGTCTTGTGGTTGAGTACTAATTTAACGCCGACAGTGTGAGTTGTTTCATCTCTAACCGTTCCCGATTTTTCTATAGTGGTACTAATAGGGTACACAAACAACGCCGGTAACTCCGTTCTATCATATACAAAAGTGTCACCATAGTTATAATCTTTAAATGTAGTTGTAAATTGTGCTTCAAACAACGACAACAATTCAGCTATTAAATCATCCATATTATATAAAGTCAGTTACTAAATATTTTCTTAAAATTGCTTTAATATCTTTTATCATTGGATTGGTAACGCCTAGCATTTTTCTTTGATCAACACCCTCACCGAGTTGGTGTTTTCTGTAATAAGATACTTGGTTACCAATTTTGACAGAAAAATTATTCAATTGTAATATCTTAAATCCTTTTTTTAATTTTCCAGTTCTTTCTAGTATTGGATGATAAGCACCAAAGCCAAGCCTAGCACGTTGAGAGGCGGTAAAAGGTGATAGTGGCTTCCAGTTTTGCCCAAAATATCCTTCTGATTGAAAATTCTTTAGTACGTTTTTAACTACATATTCGCCGGATTCTTGCAAAGGCTTTTTTGCGTTCTTAACTCTCATTGTAAAGGCTGCAATTTTAGCTTTAATCAATTTGTCGCCTATAACTTCAACATTAGACATTAAAATTGCTCGTTAACTTTAAAATTGTTTGTTGTGTCGTCTTCGTCTCCGTCTCCTGTAGAACTAGAATTGTTCGGATAGAAATTTAAACGACCACCGTTCGAGGTGTTAAACTCTGAACCGTTACCGTCCATTAATTTAATTTCTTTAGTTTGAATTTTCCTTAATTCTTCCATTGCAACTTCCATCATTCTATAACCGTCTTTATCCGTACCCTCGGCCTCCTTACCGTAAGCAATTTGCATTAATTGAGCGGCTGCCATCAATTGAGATATTTCTCTAAGAATAGGGTGAGCTGTAGGCATAGGAGTCCCACCAGTTGCGGTGATTCCTTGGACTGTTTGCGGATCGGTGGAAGTTATCACGACATCTGTTTTGTCGTTAGTTACCTTCGAAACAATTCTAACTGTTTCATCATCCAAAGTTGGCTCACTATAAATATTTCCATTTACAGACAAAATGGATTCTCTTAATAAGTCAGCAGCACGATCGGCAGTCATCGCATTTTCAATGTCAACAGTATAATCTTGTCCGTCAATTGTAATTGTCATTGTACCTGAACCAGAACCAGTGCCAGAAAACACAATTGTGTTTTCCCAGAAAACAGGTAAAGGCAATTGATAAACATCTGAGATCATGCCGTCAATTACTTGTTGAGCATAAAATAATTTGTTATGAACTAGAGCATCAGTAATATTACTGTTGTTGTGAAGTCCTGCCGTTAATAGTGTTCTGTCAATAGAGCCGTATAACATAAATTAGATTATTTACAGCTCTTTGGCTCTTTGATTATATAATACACTAAAAAAAATCAAACATCTACAGCCTGCGTCAAATCAATTCCAGCAAAGTCGTCTAGTGTTTTTAGGTATGTGTAAAGGTGTGCTATAGCCTCATTCATAATATCGTTAAAATTATTAGGTGAAAAGTTTCCAAATACATTGCTCCAATTAAGCATAACAATACAATCTGTATCGCTCATTTGATTAAATTCATAATCAAGATTATTGTCAGCTATGTGAACAGTTATAACTTTCAAAGGACTAGCCGGATTATTGCCATCCCTAGCGGCTATATTTTTCCACACGATACATTCAAGTTGAGCAATTTTATTAACAGGATCAAACATTTGTAATTTTTCGGGCAGTTCAACGTTTTGTCGTCCTATTCTGAAATAAGCATCAGCCAAAACATTATTATTTGGATCAGCGAAGCGGTCAATAAAGGGAATTGTTAAAGCCATTTTTTTTGGTTAATTATTAAGTAAGAGTAACTGACTTCCAAGAGCCATTATAAATATAAAGTTTATTATTAGAAGTATCATATTGCATAGCCACCTTTCCTGTAAATGAGGTGGGGGTACCTGTTGGCACGCCTGCACTAGTAGGAATATAAACAAATCCATCAGTAGCCGTTGTTACTAAAGCGGCTTGCTCGCCTAAAACAATATTTCCCCTTCCTGTAGCTGATAAAATTGTAGTGAGACTATTTAGGCTAGAACCACTAACGCCAGCCTTTGAAATTTTCAAATTAACAGAACCACCAATTCCAGTGCCGGTACTCTTCCCTCCGCCGATATTTAAATCATAACCGGCAGCATTACCACCACTAATTCCAGTATTTTGAATTGTGACCGCGGCATTGGTTAAGCTAGTAACACCTCGTCCCAAATAAAAATCAGTTATACCGTTGCTATTGCCAATCACACATTGATTAGCTGCTGTAGCATTAACGCTATACCCTAAAACTATAACGTTACTATAACTACCAGTAGTTTGACAGCCAGCACCGACTACAGTTGAATAATTATCAGTATTGAACCCACTACCTGCGTTGTAGCCTATAGAAGTTAGACCAATGCCAGAAGTGGCATTACCATTAGATTCATAGCCAATACTTACTCTTTGCCCTCCTGTTGTTGTTAGTTTAGAGGATTGATAGCCTATAGAAACATTATAAGAAGAAGTGGCATTTCCTCCAAGAGAAGAAGAATGAGCATAATATCCAATTGCAACTACACCATCACCAGCAGTCTGATTATAAGCAGCCCGCCCCCCGAAAAAAGTATTATAACTAGAGCTCGTTATTTTCCATCCGCAAGTAATACCACCAAAAGCAGTATTGAAATCACCTGTAGTTTGAGCAAGCAAAGCCGCATTACCAAAGCCCATTGGTGACTCACTTGAAGTGGTATTCTTACAAACTTGATCCCCAATCATTACGCCATTACGAGCAGAGGTTATTGAGCTTCCTGTACCGCTGGACCCAGCGATAAAATTCCTAAATCCTGTCATTGTTAAATTACCAACGTCTTGACCTATACACACGCTGTCTTCTGTTGGCGTGAATATGTCTATTATACCAGCAGAAGCGTTATTATTGGATATTGTTAATTTATTATTAGTTTTATCCCATACAAAATTATTGTCACCACCCAAAGAGCCAGAATCATTGAATTGTATTTGAGTCGTTGAGCCTGCAGGGAAAAAACTTATAGATGTAACAGGATAAGAATTTGAAACATTAATATTATTCCCACCAACAAAATACAATGTATCAGTTGGCGAAGTTGCGGCCATAGAGGTGACGCCATCGCTTATGTTTAGCCATAAGTTTTGGCTTGTATCATTATCATTTTGCCAAGTAAGAGAACCGGCACCGTCAGTTTTTAAAACTTGCCCATTAGAACCATCTATAAGAGGAAATTTATAAGTATTATTTATTTCAACTTCTCCGCTTGCTGTAAGTGCAAATCTTTGAGACCCTCCAGCTAACAAATGAAATTCATCGGTAGCGGTAGACCTTAAAATATGATGAGTAGAACCGTTTAAATTTAAATCATTATTAGAAAGACCGCCGTTGTCGATAGTAATGTTGTTTGTCGTGGTCGCTCCTAAATCTGTAACATTTTGCAATGTTTGCGTTTCTGTGTATCCGGTAATATATCCAGCATCATTGACTAATTCAGAGACATTGTCGCCACTAGATAAAAATTGTGATGTAGCATTGTTGTAAAGCGATAAATCTGTATCAATGCTCAAAGTGTCCCCAGTTAAACTTAGAGGCGAAGTTGCTGCTAAATTTGTATCGTCCGAAATATCAATAGTATTACCACCGGTAACAACTCCGCCAGCAGTATTTTTTAAAAATCCGGCCGTAGTCATCTCGTCAAAAATATAATCCCCCTTAGTTACATCGCTTGTTGTTCTAAAAGTAATGCTGTCAGAAGGATCAACACCACCGTAAAGAACCTGCCCGCCAGTACGCCCAAGCAATAAATGATATTGCGAGTGATCATCGTCACTAAGCCCGGTTAAAGCTCCATGATCTGTTACACCTCCACCAGCCCCCGCAATGTTCGGATATTGATGAATTGACATTGTTTATGGTGTTATTTCTACGCCGAAGACCGTAAAAGTCAAAGCGTCATTTGTTTCAGTCCTAACGGCTAGATTTCCGTTATCATCGTTCATTGTCCAATAGATGGAAAATTCTACCGTAGTGTTGGCGGCTATGTCAGGATCATAAATTAACGCTGTGCTTTGGTCGTAAGTTGTGCCGTCATCGTCAATAAACACTCTTGCTTTTACAGATGATCCTGTAGTATTACAAATCACTAAGCTCGTTATAATTGTGGTTGTCGAAGCCGGTGGGCTATAAATACTAGTTGCTGTCGTGTTAGGTGGTCTCAATTGCCCTAATTGTTTTCGTGTAAATGTTCCTCCACTAACAACTGGTAGCGGATTTAAATTATTAATAGGATCGCCATCGCTATCCAACAAGCCGACATTTTGGTTAGAGGCTCCACCCGACATATTAATTTTTTAATTATTTAAACTTAGCCGCTCTAACTTTTAATTCTCTAGCTTGCAAATCTTGCTCTTTAAAATCTAAGCCGGCTTTTTTATCATCTAAACTTTTTCGTTCATCTCTCTGTCTCAACGCTCTTTCATCTGCGTTCTTTCTTTCTTTTTCTAATTCTAACTTCTCAGCTTTTAATTGTTTTTCTAGTTTAGACAGCTCTTTTGCTTTTAATTCATTTTCGGCGTCTAACTCTTTATTATAAATCTCGACAATCTTCTCTTTATATTCAATTCTAGGAGTAAGGTCAATGTTTGCTTTCTTTTCTTTTAATTCAATCAATTGCTTCAATTCATCTGTAACTTGTTTTTTAACATTCTTGAGCTTACTAAGCCACTCATTTTTTTCTTGCTCTAATTCTTCTTTTTGTAAAGTTAAACTTTTCTCATCTTCTTTTAATTTAGCTTCAAGAGCATCGCATTTTATTTCTCTCTCTTTAACTTTCTTATCGTCAACAGATACCTCAACAGGTACCTCAATAATCTTCTCTTTATATTCAATCTTGTTAACAGTCTTAACTACAGGATTAAGGTCAATGCTTGCTTTTTTTTCTTCAAGCTCTTCAATCTCTTTTTTTAAACTTTCTATATTTTTTAAAAAAGACTTTTCGAGTTTTTCGTTTTCAGCCTTTAACTCTTTGGCTCGCTTTTCTTCGGCTTTAGCAAAATTCTGAAAATCAATCATTTGTGATCGAGCGACTCTAAGTTTTTCCGTTGCTTTGTCAAGTTCGTTGTTTTCCATAATTATTTTTTAGTTGAGAATGTATTAAAAACAGTGACCCCAGCCGTGCCAGTAATATATAAATTACTAATAAGCATACCGTAATCACTCCAAGTGATTTTGTAAGGAGATTGAGCAGCTGTTATTGTGATAGGGTCAGCAGTAACTAAATTAATTCTAACCGTAATAGTTGCGTCTGTTGTAATTTCGACGAAAGTGCTAACAGGAAGATTTGTAAAGCCTCCATGAGTTGCCTTAAAGTCTACATTAGTCCCACTATGCGAAGCAGAATTAGAGTCATATTTGTTATAGTTGACAGTATTGAAATCCGACAAATCACTATACATCGATAAATTGTCAAATAACATTGCTGCCTCGGTGTCAGAAGTGCTGTCAAAAGTTACGGTAATAGCCAAATAATCTACATCAGCCCAATTGCAACCAGTACCGTTGACAGTTGTAGGATCGTCAAGCTTAGCGATACAATCATACCAGCCAGCTACAGGATCAAAACTATATTCGTTATTATTAGAAGCGTCAGCACCCAAAATGATTTTAACACTCGCTATATTTGTAATTGATGTTATATTCATAGTTAACGTCAGCCACGCCCTAGCAAAAGAGCTATAATTGCGATTTCCTAAAGTTTTTGAAACAGTCCCACTAGTTGTAGTAGTACCGTCTTTGTCAAAACTTAAAGAGTATTTACCTTCGAGGTGAGTCGTTGAAACTTGAATATTAGACACATCAGTTGAGCCAGTCCATTCGAGTGACGGCGTTTCACTATTAAAGTTTTCAATGTCTCGCTTTTTACTAATGTCGACAATGTTTCGGTGTGGAGCAGTCATGATATTTATTAGTTAGAAAATGCTTGTAGAACTCTAAAAAATTTATGGTCAGCTTTAAACTTGAACCCTTTATTAAAGTTTACATTGTCATGATTTAAATTCCTTTGTAATGTATATTCGTAATCGTCAGCTTTACGCCCCGGCTTTTTTACAATTTTATCAGAAACGTTTTTAGCTTCGGCCACTCTTTTAGTTGTGGGCTTTGTTTTATTGCTTGAGATTTTCATAATAATTGATTAATAAATATTCTCATCGCTACCCCTGTCAAAGGGGCAACGGGAAAATACTAAGCAGATAGATTGTCAACTTTCCAAGAAGTGATTAACACGTTTCCGGCTAAATCAGTATCATTGAGAAAGTAAAAGAAAGGAACAACAACTTCAGCAGAATCAAAAGAAAAAGCAGCTGTAGTAGTAGGAGCAACACCGTCAATTTGATAAGTGACCGCACCATTACCGTCTACCAAAACTTTTAAAGTATGACTAGCAGCGTCAGCCCAAGTGTCCGTAGTGTCAGTAGTAGTAGTAGCCCCATTATTGAGAATAGTCTCAATATTGATAGCTCCACTAATAACATTTAAACAAGCCATTTCGTCGTAATCGTCTAAGTTAGCTTGGTATGCTTCGGCCTTACGGAATCCGATAGCACAATCATCTGTACCAGATACATCGGCAATACTAAATGTAACCTCAAGATAGAAAGGCCCATCAGTACCAACAGTAAAAGCAGCTTTTGACCGGCTAGTAATACCATTTGTTAACTCAACACCGTCATCAGCTGTTTGATCCATTCCAACATCTAGGCCAGTAGAAGCCCAAGTAGGAGCAGTAATTGTTTGAGTACCCAAGATATGATATTCAAATGCGTTCTTTGTAGTCAACATCATGTTTTCATCTCCTGTAGTACCTCCGGGAACTGCACCGCCTTGTTTTTGAAAAACAGGGTAGTGATCAAATGTTTCTACTATGCTTTTTTCGAAAACTGGATCTGTAGTATTCACGCCCGGAACTGTGATTTTTCCTCTAGCATATCCTCTATGGAAATTCATGTTTGTTTGGTTAAGGGTGAATAAAAATTAAGCGATAGCAAATTTAATCAAATAAGCACATTTCTCGTCTACTAGTACTTGATCATATTTATCAGAAACTTGGATATAGTGAGATTTTCTTTGCAAAGTTTCTAGACTTTTCCCGATTCCTAATTCTTCAACTGTTCTAGGAGCTTTCTTTTGATAAGTAAAAGCAAGACTACGAGACATTAGTGTCGGAGTTGGCTCGATATAAGCAATCAACATGTCTTTAGTCCAAATATCGGCTAAATTGTTATTACCTCCATCATTAGAGTTGTTATATTGAGCCTGACCAACAAACATTTGTTTTAGTCCAAAAATTTGAGCTACTGCACTCTCTAGCATTTCGTCGGTAATTCTTGGAGCTCCGGGGAAGAAGTCAACAATGTGAGGATGGTATTTAAGTTTCTGTAAAACATCCCAAGCGACAATCATTGAGTTTGGCATTTTACCAGAACCAGACCTAACAGTTGCAACTGCTGTACTAATGACAGCTATAGGATCAGAATTAGAGTAATCGTTAAATTGACTAGTCCCCGATAAAGTAATATTTTGTGTAATATTAGACGTATTAGTCAAAGTATCGGCTAGGGATTTTTCTTTGTCAAGATATAATTTATCAGTTAAAGCTTCAACAACATTAATTCTAGCTTGAATAGGAGCTTCCTGATTGTCTATTATTTCATCAGGAACAAATTCACCAATTACGTGATCTTCTAAGAAATAATGATCAGCTGAACTTAAAGTTGTTTCAACAATGTTAGGCTTACCACCGACAGCTCGATAAGTGTTAACAATTCTTAAACTGTCCATTCCATAAGAGTAAATCTTACCGCTATCTTTTGCCACTTGTACGGTTGGGGCAACTTGTTCGCAAATAAAATTACCGGGATTATATTTTAACGATATTTGTGTCAACGGCACACTGGTGTATACGTTTCCTTTTTGTGAAATCATGTTATAAAAAGTTAATTATTAAATTTATGCTCCATTAAGTACAGAATACTCAACTGGATTAATAAGGCGAACTTCCCCACGTTCTCCAGCAGCGACAGCATCCTCAGCAACGGCACAAACAAGATTAGTGGCGGTGGTAGTAGCGATAAGAGCACCACCTGTGGCAGGTGTTAAAAAGTCCCCTCTACTCCAACCACCAGCACCAGCGACAGCTAGACTATATCCATCAGTCATTACTGTAACTGGCTCGTTGGCTTGAGTTGTTAAAGATTGAGCGATACCGATAACATAGTCAGTTACTGCGGAAGCAATAACAATTTTATTTGTGGCGGTATCTTTTTTGACCGCACGGTAGGCACTTGTAATCGCAGAAGTAGCGACAAAAGAAGCCTCAGGGTAAGCGTGAACAGAACCAGAACTCATAATAGTTTAGTTAATAAATAAGTTATTTTTTCTTTGATTCAAGATGATTGTTAACGTATTCCATTTCAGCTTTTTCAGCTTCAGAAAGTGCGTCAACCTCTTCAAGTTTTCCAGCAAAGCCGTACTCATTGAAATCAACAGTTTTGATTTTTGAAAGTAAATCAAGAAAATCTTGTGCTTTTTTCTCTGACAATCCGAGCATGAAGTTGACGACCTCATCTGAATCGTTAGAAGTAAATCCAACACTTCGCCCATTTTTTGCGTTCTCTGATAAAGTCAACTTAGCAACTTTTTCCGAAAACTCGTGACGTCGTGCTTGATTTTTAAATTTATCTAGTTCGCTTTGCATCTCTGCAAACTTTTTAGAGTATTCTTTTTCAGCCAAAGCCTCACCGTCTCCAGTGCCTTTTGGCTTTTCCTCTTCTTTCTCTTCTTCTTCCTCCTTTTCTGTTTCAGGAGTTTCAACAACTTCATCAGTTGTCTCTTCTTCTTTGGTAGTTTCTTCAACTACTTCCTCTACCTTTGCTTCAAGCTCTTCAACTTGAGTAGTGACCTCTGTTTGCTCGTCATCTGACAACTCAGCAAAAAGATTTTTTAAAAGACTAATGTCTTCCTTCGTAACTTTTGAGCGACTTTGTAAATCCGCCAAAACAACTTTAAACATGTTATTGTTGTTAGTAATAAAATTGTCCTCATTAAAAAAAGTGGGGGCGATGGCTTTATCGACAGGACGATTCGTTAAAGCAACCCCACGCAAAACATTTTTAAATGTTTTTTTAACACCATTTATTACTTGATCAAATAGGGTGTTAAATTCAACTGAAAAATATTTAAATTTCTTGTTCTTGATTAAGTCTTCGCCTTCTTCTGTAAAATCTTTAAACTTCATCATTAAACTATCGCCTTCAACCTTTACGTCATCTATCCATGCAAACGCTACATGTTCAGGATCATGATTAACATCTAAAGCCAATTGAGTCCCAACAATATTATTTTTAAAATGTTCCTCAAAATCAGATAACATTTGATTTGTTATCTCTAGCACCTCACCTTGATATACTTTTTTGCCAACTCTTAAAACTTCAAAATATCTATTAGTTATATCTTCATTATCTGAAAAGTTGATTTCAGTTAAACTATAGAACTCTTTAAATGTTTTGTTTTTCTTGATCGACATAGAGGCTGATTATTAATAATCAGCTCTTAGGCTTTCGGGTAACTTGTTTGAGAAATAACACCGCCACTTATAACAATAACATTTTTATAATGGCAATACCTACAAACTACTTCAATTATAGCATTCTCAGTGTTATAGTCAAATAATCTTTTTGTACAAGGAAAATCAATAGATACTTGCCCTTTACATCTAACTATATTCATATTTTAAAAGTTATAATTATTCCATATTGTCAAACTCGTCCTCTAATTCTCTTCGTTGTTGTTCAGCAATTGCCATTTGCATTTCTAGCTCTTCTTGGCGTATTGGCAAATAATATTCTTGTGAGCCATGATGAAGACCAAGCCCACCGACTACGTTAACGTTGTCCTTTGTGCCATTCTGTTTATTCCAATCGTGGAACGTTTTAATTGAATAAAGCATTAAAGCTGTTTGGCCGTATTGTGTTAATTGTTTTTTAGTATCATCAGCAACTAAAAGTTTATAATGCTGTGTCCCCATTTTTTCAGCCTGAATATTTACAGTTCTTCTGAATAGTCCTCTAGGGTGAGATAGCGCAGAAAGTTTGTAAATGTTTCTATTAAATTTTATTTCGCTCACTTGATCAGTTGCGAGCAAGTAGGGGGCGGACTGTGTAAAATTATCATTTATTTTCTCGGCAATCCTACGGCCCTCATTAAATACAACGCCTTGTAGATTTGATTTATAGCCAAATATAAAACTTTTAAAATCTGACTCTTCTACTATTATTTCAGTAGCAAACATTACGTTTTTATCAATCTCTTTTATAGCACTAATAGCATTCTTCATACTAGTTTTATGAAGACCGTTCATTACTTTATTACTAAAAAGCCTATCTTCAAACTTTGACATTAAATCTTTAACGCCCTTTGTTGTTTCGTTTTTTAAACTCAAATTGCCGGTCTTTTTTATTACTTCAATCCCTCCCACTACTTCTGTTTTTATTTTTTGATATTGTGATCGCAAGTAAGTTTTTATTTTTTCTTCTGTTTCCTCTATTAAAGGAATAAAAGTTTTTTTAAATTCTGTTTGTAAAAACTTCTCTTGTTCATTAATTACCTTTTGAAAAATCTTTTCTTTTTTTGACTTCTCGGCTAACGAGATTTTTTTTTTAGATTTATTAGAAAAAGTTTGATCGTCTTTTTTGTCATCCTTTTTATCTTCTATTTTAGTTTCTTTTTGTGGTAATATTTCTGACTCATCTTTTTGCGGAATATCTAAAGTATCTCGAACAAAGTCATTTACATTCTTTTCGTTAGGATCAACCAAGCCAGTTTGAACCATTACGTTCATTGTGTTTGCAAACTTCTCTATATCAACCTTACTGATATCAGTAAATGAATGATAAGGGTAATCCTTAGGATCAACATTCGAGAAATTAATATCAATTAAATTTTTAATTTCTTTGTTTAACTCATCACTAAAAACACTACCTATATGCTTGATAGTATTAGAGAAAAAATCCATTTCGCTTTGACTTTTAGCCATACTACCAACGCTATTGTCGCCACTTACTAAAAACATCGCCATAAATGCCCGGGCAATGTCACGATTTAAAACGTTTAAATAGTCAATCATTTCTTTGACTAGATCAGCCCCAGAATTACCGCCGAACATTTCGAGAGTATCCTCAATATTAGGCTTAACAATATAAGATTTTTCATTAGCTCTTAATTGTTGGAGCATTTGAGTTATTAATGTGATGTCGGCTGCATTTGCTTGCTTGATTCCATAAACAGGAACACCAACACCGTATCTTTCACAAGCAACCGCTATGATCTTCATCATCTTTTGCTTGTAAAGCCAAGCTTGACGAACAGGCCGAAGAATAGATCGACCGTCGTAATTATCTCCCTCTTTCTGAAAAACAAAATATAATAATTTTTCAAATGGTATCGATGGATTGCTTCCGCCCTCTCCTAATTCATCTCCTGATAATTGTTGTTCAACAAAAGGGCGGTCTTTAGTATGCCATTTATAATGAGCCGATGGAATCCTAGGGGCGAACTTATCCCAAACTATTTTCCCGTTATCAAGCTCTTTGTAAATCTTCTCAAAATAATAAAATCCAAAAATAGGGAAGTTAAAAGCTTCCTCTTTAAATGAATTCCAGTTTTGATCTAATTGAGTAAATAGAGCGTCTTCTATAAATTCGTTATATTCTTCGTTCTCTCCGCTTATTGTATCTTTAGCAGCAAGTAAAGTTAACTTGAAGGCGTTAATGCCCGACATTATCATAGCATCACTACAACGCATTTTATTATAGACTGTAATCCCATTTTGACCCTGCAAGTCTCCTAGATATTCTTCTGAAGATATGCCGCTCCAAATGGAAGTACCGCTAGCCCCTATCTCTCTCATCATGTCTTTTCTGTTTTCTGCGTTCTTGTCACCAAACGAAAACGCATTTTTAATATTGTCTAATAATGCCATGATTGTTGTTAATCATGTTTAGTATAAATTAAACTTACACCAAAGACAAACTATTTACAGTCAATCAATTCAAATGAACGACCGACAATTAAAACAGCGTGATGATTTTGAATAGCTTTTTTAACTTCTACAATTTCTTCTACTGTCAAATTAACCTCTTTACTGCTTTTTATTTTTTTAGCCAACGTATACCATAAGTTTTTTTTATCAGAGTCGTCAGGTGTCGACATCATTAAGGCAGAAACACAAACATCAGCTAATGTGATCTCTTTGTCTCCTTCCTTGATTACTTTATCATCTAAACTTGTAATCTTTTGTAAGAAATCAATTTTCATAATAATGAAGTTAAGAATTTTTAGGAATAACTACAGGTGAAGGCTCATTAACTGTACCGCAATAATTGCCTCTTAAAATATTTGTACCCCTAAGCCTCTCTTTTAACTTACTTTCAGCGTCTTTTAAATCTTTAGCTTCAATAGTAAGATCAATCAAAAATAAATGTTTCATTATAAATTTGTTAAATATTCCTTAACCTCTTTAGCTTTTTTGTAATCCATAAACTGCTCATATTCATAAGCGAAATAGATCGCCTGTTTTATTGTAGCACTTAACGACTTACAAGAATAGATAGCTTGTAACTCTTCTATTACCTTTCTTTCTCTCTCTGATATGTAAATAGGTAGTGAATTTGTTATTATAGCTATTATATTAACGACTATTATAATAGCACCTTATCATTTATTGATATTGATTGCAAGAATATGTCAATTAAAAATCTTCATAATCTACAATCCCCATGCTTGACTCTTGAGATGTATTAATTTGCATTGCTTTACAAGAACCAGAAGCATACTTGGCCGTGTAGTAAGCAATCATTAAAGCCTCGGCATGATCGGGTGAAGGTATGCCTTTCTTTTTCATTTTCTCTTTACTTACAATTATAAGCTTTCCTTGTCTTGTGATTTCGTACTTGATATTTAAAAGGTCAGCTTTGATATTATCTAGGTCGCTGGTCTCGATAGTGGATTCGGATAAATCAATATTACCTTCTTTAAATTCACGAGCCAAAGCGAAGTGCATTTCAGCCTTAATATTATCAAAGTCTTGAGAATTAAAAGCAGAATTAGCAGCATTGAACGCAGCGCAAGGGTAATTGTCATGACGTAGATTATCAGTAACACCGCCACCGACACCAGTATCATCTACCCCGATAGTAGTACAATCGAAATCATTAAATAATTTTTTTGCTATGTTGGCCACTTGAACCGTGTCTTTTCCTTGTACCCATTCCATATGAATGAGCTTGTTGTTTTGGTAAACACAAAATACCGATTTATCATCTCCGAATCTCGCAACGTCAATACCAAGAACACGACCAATATTATTATTAGGTAGTTCGTTGATCGTCAATTGTGCATTCTCTACATCAGTAGCATTATAAACGGAGTCCTCAGCCTTCTCCGGGAACCTTCCAAGAACACGAGATTGAAATAATGGATTGTCATAACCCCAATGATAGAACCTGTCAACAATCCACTTTACTGTGGTAAGGCGAGGAAATGGGATTTCTTTGTTAGGGTCTTTCTCATAAGCTTCAACTAATTTAGTCACTCCTTCTTTAGTCGGTGGAAATTCGCCATACACTTTAACATTAGGGAGGTCCAGCGAGTTAATGCTCATTACTTTCCAACCCTTCGGCTTGTTTTTACAAACACGATAAAACTCCGTACCTACATGAGTAGGATTCCCAATCGCTAGTAGTTTACAGTTCTTAGATGTTAACACCCCATAGATAGAGTCCCAAATAGCTTGTTCAACTCCGCCGGCTTCGTCAATAACAACTAATAAATCTTCGGCGTGAAATCCTTGAATTGAAGTAGCTACTTCCGTGCCTGTATCTTTACGAGGTGAAAGCCCGATAGCTTTCCATTGACTATCTAGTTTTAGTTCAGTTTGCAAACAAGCACTTGGATAAATAGTGTCTAAATATAACCTTGATTTAGAATGCTTCGCGTTAATTTCAGCCCATAAAATATTACGGACTTGTTGGGCGGTGGTAGCCGTGGTTATAACGTAAGAGTTGCGATGAGTAAATAAAAACTCTAGCACTACATCAGCGGCTAGATAAGTTTTCCCTACTCCATGACTAGACTGAACAGCTACATAATCAAAATCCCTTAGTGCTTGTTTTATTTCTAACTGTTTTCCCCAGCATTCAGATTCTAAAACAGTATCGCCAAAATAGTTAGCTTTAGTATGGCAATCATTAAAGAATTTTTTAGCTAGGTCAGTTTGATCCATCGGTTATTTTATTATCTAGCTTGTCCCATAGAGTCACATTAATATCACCTGTATGATTAATGTTTTGTAAAGGACTAAAGTCGCCTCTTTCGCCAGGGTGTCTTTCTAGCCATTCTTTAGCTGCCTTATAATCCCCGTCCTGTATATGTTTGATCCATACTTCACGAGCTTTCTCATTGACTTGACTCCTCCAATTATCTACTTTTAGACGAAGCTCGGGATCGTTCTCAAGCCACGTTTTAAATGTGGAGGCTGCTATGCCTGCTTTCATACAAGCCTTATTAACATTATTCCCTCTTAAAAAATAAGGCTTTAAAACTTCGACAACCTTATCTTTGTCCCAAGCTTTACCCTGCTGTCTTTTAGGCTGTATTGGCTTTTCTCCTTGTGCCATTAGTCATTATTAAGAAATATGTTATAGTCAATTATTTCACCGTTACGTTTTAAAGTAATTTCTTTGTCTTCTTTTAACATGTAATTAATCCATCTTTTGATTATTATATCGCAATACTTTTCGTCTAACTCTTGACCATAGCATATACGATTAGTTTGTTCACATGCCATTAGAGTAGAACCAGAACCAAGAAAAGCGTCTAACACAATTCCACCTTTGGGGCAACTGCTCTTGATTGCTCTTGCACATAAAACTAATGGCTTAGGGGTGGCGTGTCCTCCTGCACTCAACCTTTCACTATTATTAGTTCTTTCAAAATGCCACACATTATTCATATTGTCGTGAACATTATCAAAATATGCTCTAGTAGCATAAAATTCTTTTTTTAATTCTTCGTATTCTTTTTTTAATTCTTCGTATTCTTTTTGAAAGCTACCGTATTCTTTTTGAAAGCTACCGTATTCTTTTTGAAGCTTCGTATAATGCTCCTCGGTAATAAATGCCCACTGGGATTTTGTGAACCAGTGTGAGTACATATCAACCCCACATATTCTTTTAACATCTTTCGCTTTTAATCCTACGTCATCAGCCATCTTTTTTAACGCAAGCCGAATAGATTCCCACCCCTCATAATAGTTATCAGAATTATTATTAAATCCCTGAACTCCACACATTACAAACAGGCACTTTTCATCAGCAAAAGGGTAACTTCTCATACTAACATCATTTTGACCTTGACCACACCCCTTATCCCAAGTTATTAAATTTCTAAAGGATACTTTTTGGGCCTCAATCATTGGTCTCAAAATATCGCTAAAAATTTCCATTAGAGGAACGTCCCCCCCCCAACAATAGAAACTAGCGTTGTCTTTTAAGACGGTAAATTGCAGGGGTACCCAATCTTTGTTAAACTCCAGTATATTACTAAAATTTAGATTGTCATTTAGAACCTTTTCGCCAGAAGCACTTTTATATGATACCCCATAAGGCGGATCGTTAAGCCCAAGATCAGCTTTTTCCCCATCCATTAACTTCTCTACTGCCTTCACGTCTGTACTATCAGCACAATGTACACGGTGTCCGTTTAACTCGTATAAATCACCTAATATTGTAATAGCTTGAGTTGGTATTGCTGGGGCTTCGTCCTCTTCAACGTCTGGCTCTATTTCCTCAATATGTATCTCCAACTCGTCTAGTCTTAAATCTAAATAATCTTCTTCGTCTTTTAGCTCAATTAATATATCATTTAGCTTTACGCCTTCATATTTTCCGCTTATAGCCTGCGAGTTCATTATCACATTGAGTTTTTTCTCTTGCTTTTTGTTTAAATCTACTATATCACAATAAGCTTCTTCTATTCCTAAATCTTTCATAGCCTTTAATCTCTGATGTCCACTAATTAAAGTCATATCTTTATTTACTATTAAATTTTCACGTTGCCCAAATATCCTTAAACTTGCCTTTAATCCTTCAAGCTCTTCCTCCTCTATAATTCTAGGATTATAGTCGGCTTCTTTAATTTCTGATAATTTAATTTTTTTTAAATTCACAATTACATATTAATATTATATAAAGGCTTATCTCCCAATATATTTTCATCTACTATTTTTAATTCAATCTCAATAGTATGTAAAGCTCTCGAGTATTCAGCTTTCTTTTTTTCTAAAATATTTTTTCTATATTTCCAATATCTCTTAGGACTCATCGCCTTATCCATTGAATCAAGTTATTTGTTCAATATGATTATAGCAATAAATATTAATGCTTGGCAAATTTAAGTTTTTGTTTGTCTATGAATTTTTTATATAATTTTTCCCACAACCATTCACCATCAAAGCCGGCATGTTCTACCCATGGAGACTCAAATAGAAAAGTTTTTAAATCAAATATAGTATATTTTGTGCTTCCCTTAAAAGCGTCCGCTATGGCTTTTTCTACAACCGCACAGGCTAACTTTTTATAACCACTATTATAGTAAATATTACCCATTCAATTTGTTACATTTTTATTTTATCATAAAGTAGTATAGAATCAAATTGTTAATATATACAATATGCGAAAAAGTTTTAAAGTATGGTATATTTATAAAAATTTCAAACACATAGAAATAATCCCCGGGGATTCTATGAAAGAGATAGGCGAGTGGATTAAGGAGGCTTACGAAGGGGCTTTTATTCAAAAAATAGAGGAGTATAAATAATCTTTATAGTTTAATCCCTATTATGTCAAAAATATTATTTACCTCATTATCTAGTGGCGTTTCACACTTAGGACAAAACTTTTGAGGGTTGGTTATGTTTTCTTTGCAATTAGGGCAGATCATTTTTAGTTTGTTAATTACCACCATCTATTGAC
>Ga0070749_10000490_pt1 | contig 26700 bp, 32 predicted proteins | sample VirMetDEL_Nov_18_FD_75180 | JGI IMG/M metagenome (GOLD analysis project Ga0070749, IMG submission 75180) | Aqueous microbial communities from the Delaware River and Bay under freshwater to marine salinity gradient to study organic matter... | ecosystem: Environmental > Aquatic > Marine >...
ACCTTGGGCGGATCAGGACCAAACGGTGGATACGTCATGCAAGCAGGTGATACCCCATCGACTTCAGCAGATACAGGCTGGTATGACACAACAGATTGTACGTAAAATATACGTTCAATCCTAACCTATTGATATTTATATACATGACTTAGAGTTACCATTTTTGGAACATTATGGATAATATAAACCTTTTACAAGAAGCATTATCACTTCCCAACACCGAACTTCCCCATTTGAAGGCATTGCGGGTTGCGGTAAATAGTGATGTACCTCTCGATGTCAATTTTCTGGCCCAACAATCACTTCTGTCTATTATACAAGATTATAATACCAAAGTGACGGAAATGGGGCTGGGGGAATCGTGCATTGTCAAACCCACTGACACGACCAAAACCATCAGAAAACGGTGCAAGAAAGCATTCCGTCACGGATTGAAACATTATCCCATGCGATATGTCTATGCCGTATCGGGATCGCCATTAGCAAGTGGGTTGGGTGAAGAAAACAATCCATACGATTCACCAGACACAAATATCAAAACATTTACCGGTCAATTTAAACGTGATACTCGTAAAATTAAGAAACCACTCACGTTAAAATTGGTTGATCCTGAATCTGGATTGGAACGTGACGAAGATGATTTTGAAATGGTTGAAGGTGAAACCAGCACCGAACGCGTCCGTAAATACTACAAACGTCATCCTGAAAAGGTACGCAAGTATCTTCGGGATACCGTCAAGGATCGTGTCGCACGCAATCGGGATCGTCGTAAAGCAATTGAAAAACATGGAAAAGAAAAAATGAAAAATCACGATGTACACCATCCGAATGGTGCACAAAATGGAAATTGGAAACTTGCGAAGAAGGATCATGGTCGGGATAAACTAAAAGAAAATTATTCATTTGAACACATTACCACGACTATTCAAGACTTCGTTGGATATGCTACAGATCAATTAAAACTCAATCAACCTCCATACGTCCGTATCATGGAACCCGATGCGTCCACAACCAGTTTGGGTGGATACAATCCATTGAGTAAAGAAATTATCGTCATTACCAAAGGACGTTTGCTTGCGGATATTCTTCGCACGATTGCTCACGAAATGGCGCATCGTAAACAAGATGAATTGGGATACATCGTCAACATCGAAGAAGACGGTGCAACAGGATCGCCGGTGGAAAATAACGCAAATATCATCGCCGGCATTCTGCTTCGTCAATATGGAAGAAAAAATCGTCACATCTTCCTTTCCGAAAATACGTTATTAACGGAAGGTGGTGCCGCAGGACATCTTGCACACCCATTTGAAGATCCTGATCTAACGTTTGCAGACATGAAAGAAATGATTGACCGTGGATTGGTCGGTGGATTGGATCAAGAAGGTCCAGTCACCGAAAAACTGGACGGTCAAAATATTTCATTTAGTATACGTGATGGTCAGATTGTGTTTGCCCGCAATAAGGGACACGTAAAAAATCGTGGTCAAAACGCATTAGATGTCGCAGGTATTCGTCAAATGTTTGCGGGTCGCGGTAACATTGAAAAAGCATTTACCACCGCAGCAGAAGACCTTCAGGCCGCAATTGACAAGTTATCACCAGAACAACGTCAAGAAATGTTTGGTGATGGATCACGATTCATGAGCGCAGAAATCATTCTTCCAGACACGGAAAACGTTATTCCGTATGGAAAGAGTGTATTGGTCATGCATGGTACGATTGAATATGATGAGAGTGGTGAAGAAATCGGTCGTCAACCAGAAGCAGGACAAACGCTATCAGATGCAATTACTACGGTTGGTGCAGATAAACAAAAAACATATGGTATTGAGGGTCCACGGACTATTGCGTTCAATGAAGGTGAAGCAGAAAAATACAAGGAACACGCAGAAAAATATAAAACGACTCTTGATCGTCTTGTATCTGAGTATGGATTGGACGAGGACGCAACACTTGCAGACTACCGCAGAAAGTGGTGGGAACAACGACTTATTCAAATTTCCCAACAAACAGGAATTGAGTTTACCAAGGATGAATTTGAAGGATTAATTAGTCGTTGGGCTGACGGAGACAAAAAGTTCGGCGTCAAAGATATTGAAGACCCAGAAAAGAAAAAATGGTTCAGAGAGTTTGAAAAAACTGAATTACAGGCTGCACAAAAAGAAATGATTCGTCCTGTAGAAACTACTTTCTTGCGGGTTGGGGCAGATGCTATTCGTCGAACGACCAATACTCTTGGGGCAAACAATCCTGAAGCCGCCGTTCGTCTTCGTCAAGATGTGTTGAAAGCAATCAAGGCAATTCAAGACACCAAAGACCCAGACAAAATTGCAAAATTGCAACGGGAAATGGAACGGCTACAGTCCATTGGCATGGATCAAATTGTGCCGTCTGAAGGTGTGGTTTTCATGTATAATGGAAAACCCTATAAGTTTACTGGAACATTTGCACCAGTTAATCAAATACTAGGCACGTTCAAGTTTGGAATGGCACCAAAAGAAGAACCAACGAAAGAGGAACCAAAAGAAACACCATCTACCCAACAACCGCAAGAAAAGAAACCCGAACAACCTCAGGAACCACCAAAACCTCGTCGTACTGTAGCAATCTTTACGGGACGATTCCAACCATTTCACGCTGGACACTATAGTATCTATCAATCGATGGTAGAAAAATTTGGTAAAGAAAATGTGTATATTGCATCCAGTGATGCCACCGATGCAGTACGCTCTCCGTTTGGATTCAACGAAAAGAAAGACATGATCACCAGAATGTTTGGTGTACCAGAAGATATGGTGGTACAAGTCAAGAATCCATATGCTCCTAAAGAAATTCTTTCCAAACTTCCTGAAGATACGGTCTATGTGACCGCGGTCAGTCAAAAAGACGCAGATCGTTTGGGTGGTGGAAAATACTTTAGTAGTTTGGAAGATACTCCTGAAGAAGAACGCAAAGGATATAAAGATGGTGGATATGTCATGGTTGCTCCAGAAATGCAACTTGATATAGATGGAAGAAACATTAGTGGAACACAACTCCGTGCTATATTTGGTGATCCAAAAATTACAGAACGTGCAAAGAAAGAAATTTTTACTAAAGTATATGGTAAATTTGATGAAGATGTGTTTCAAAAGATCGTTAAAGTTACTACTAAATCTGAAGAAGCTAAACAGTTAACTGCGCAATACGGCGGCAAAGCGCCAAAGAAAGCTGTGAAAAAAGAACCATCGGTAGAAAAACCAACACCAAAAACACCAACGGAACAACCAACGGATGATGTTGCTGCAGCACGATCTGTGTTAACACAAAAAATCAAGAATCAAAAAACAGGACGAGAAATTTTAGTTGCAACGGCACTGAAATATCCAGAAGATGCTCCTGTTCGTAAAGCAGCAGAACGATTGGTTCAACAAGCCATTGCAAAATCTCGTCGGGGAAAAAAGAAACAAGAAGTTATTTCAGAAGCAATTGATTCTGATAAACTCAAGGTATATCTCCATGTTCGAGATTTTACCGATGAAGAGCTGGCAGAAGAAGTTGAAGAATATTTTGATAACGAAAAGACGTTCCGAGCGTTCCCCGACCTTGCGGAAGACCGAAAACAATTAATTAAAATGATCAAGGATGCTGATGAGGAAGTCTTGACTACCGACGAATTATTACAATTGACAAATAGTGATGTTGGTGATATATTAAAGAGTGATAATCCAAAACAATTATTGGTTAAAATTGCGAAGGAAAACCAAAAAGATCTTCCCCGCCTGAAGAAAGCATTGTCGGGGAAACAAGACCTTCCGATGCCGATTGTCATCAAACATCCTGACGGATATTATCTCATGGCAGGCAATACACGATTGTCACTGCTTGCCGTGAAAGGATATACCATACCCGTCAAGGTGTTGGTGTACGACAAACCTGCTCTCCTTGCGCCGGTCACCGCTCCACCACAAAAACCGGAGGCACGACAAAATAAAGCTAAGGAAATGTTCGAAAAACTCCTCAAAATGCGTGTTCGAAACCCCGAGACGAATAACTATATTAAGATCGACACGGCAATGGATTACAACAAACAACACCCGGCACACAAACTTGCGATGAATACGATTCGTCAACATATGCGAGGATTGTCAAATCGTGCGGGGGTACCAAAAAATAGACGAGATTAACTTAACGAGGTTATTATGGATCAGACTCCAATTAATGATGTACGTAGAAAAATAAACGAAGTGATGAAAAAAACTGATGAACGCATTGTTGTAGGTTGGCGTCCTGATTCAGTAAAACGAAAAGAAGGTGATACGTGGACAGATGCCGATGGTCGTGAATGGACAGTCAAGAACGGGGTAACTCAAAATATTACCAAACTTGATGGAGCAAAAACGCCGTGGTTTTGTCCAAAATGTGAAAAGGCAATGAACCACAAACTTGATATCAAGTTCTGGCGTCTCCGTGGACATTGTTTTGATTGCAACATCAATGCAGAAGCGGAAATTCGTCGTCAAGGAAAGTGGGAAGAATACGAAGAAAGTATCATGAAAGCAAATTATGTTGCATTTCTGAAAGACAAAATTCAAGAATTACAACATTATTATGACACTGCATCGGCACCAGAAATTGTACACTCCGATGGCGAAAAAATTTTGATGATTGAAAAGTGGCACGTAAACATTGATAAACTTCGTGATGATCTCATGAAAGACATCACAGAACTCAAGGAACTGCTTCGCAAAGCAGAAGAGGACGGAATTTATGGATCTCACAACCCTGAAGAATCTCAGTAATAATACCAAATGGTTACTATTGATGATTGTTATTTTTGGGGGATCATATCTCGCTGGAGCACAATCTAAAAAATCTTCTATTGAAGAATGGCGAGATAAGTACAAAAAATATTATGAAGAAGCACAAAATACCAAAAAAGTTGCGGATTCATTAAAAACCGCATCGGACTCACTACTGTATCTTGCACAATCTAAAGATGCTAAAATTGACAGTTTACGGTCAAACGCAGACCGTCTTGGTAGAGATCGTGCTGGTTTGGGACGCGAACTGGATCAACTTGAGGGGCAATTAGAAACTATTGGGTCGCTGACCCCATCAATTGATTCAATAACAGATACCAGTACCGCAAATCGCATTCGGGTTGCTATTTCTACCCGAGACACGATTATCGATAAACAAAAGGTCAGTTTAGCAAAAGCAGATAGTCAACTTGTCTCATTAAATGATGCATTTAATCAGCAAAAAGAAAAGGTGGGGTTGTTAACGCACTCACTTCGGTTGTCAAATGAACGTGGTGATAGTTTACAAGTAGTCGTAGATAATCTTCCAAAAACACCAAAGAATCCCAATAAATTTTTAGGATTCATTCCATTACCAAGTCGAACGACTGTCGCAGTTGTCTCACTTGCCGCAGGAACGTATATAGGAACACAACTGAAAAAATAAGGGTTTATGGCACAAACTGATATCAAAGAGTTAATTAAACAAGAGTATAAAAAGTGCGCACTGAGTGCGGAATACTTTTTGAGTAAATATTCCTACATTCAACACCCGATTCGTGGTCGGGTGTTGTTTGACTTGTATGGGTACCAGAAAAATACTCTTCGTGAATTTGACGAATATGATTATAACATCGTTCTCAAGGGACGGCAAATCGGTATCTCCACACTTGTCGCAGGTTATTCGTTGTGGTTGATGTTATTTCATTCTGACAAAAATATTTTGGTCATCGCAACCAAACAAGAAACCGCAAAAAACCTTGTGACCAAAGTTCGATATATGCATGCCAATCTTCCCGTTTGGTTACGGGGAAACATGATTGAAGACAATAAATTGTCCATGCGGTTTTCCAACGGGTCACAGATCAAAGCAGTCGCACGAAGTAAAGACGCCGGACGTTCTGAAGCATTGTCACTCTTGATTCTTGACGAAGCGGCATTCATTGATGATGCAGATGACATTTGGACGGCAGCACAAGCTACGTTGTCCACGGGTGGTAAAGCAATTCTGTTGTCAACACCAAACGGCGTAGGTAACTTCTTTCACAAAATGTGGCAAGCAGCAGAAACCAAAACCAACAACTTTCATCCCGTGCTGTTAGACTGGCGGGTTCACCCAGAACGTGATCAAGAATGGCGTGACCGTCAAACAGAAATCCTTGGTGAAATGCAAGCAAGTCAGGAACATGATGCGTCATTCATCTTTTCAGGCAATACTGTTATCAGTCCAGAAATTATTGAGTTCTATCGTAAAACACATTTGAAGGAACCGATCTCGAAACAAGGATTTGACGGCAATCTTTGGGTCTGGGAATATCCAATTATTGGAAAGACGTACATTGTTTCCGCTGACGTTGCCCGTGGGGATGGAGAAGACTATTCCACCCTCCATGTGATTGATAGTGAACGATCCCTTCAAGTAGCAGAGTACAAGGGAAAAATACCCACTAAGGAATTTGGGAATCTCATGGTGTCGGTTGCCACCGAATATAATGATGCACTATTAATACCCGATAATTCATCGATTGGGTGGAGTGCGATTCAACAAGTTATTGATCGGGGATATAAAAATCTATTTTATATGTCCTCAGACTTACAATATGTGGACGTAGAGCACCAAATAACGAACCGCAGTATCATGTCCGAACGAAACCTCAAGCCGGGGTTTACGGTGTCTATGCGGACACGCCCGCTCGTTATAGCTAAGTTGGAAGAGTATATGCGGGAAAACGCTATCACGGTTCAATCCTCACGAACTATAACGGAATTTGAGACATTTATTTGGAAAAATGGGAAGGCTGAGGCATTATCAGGTTATAATGACGATTTGGTATTTGCGTTGGGCATCGGGTTATGGGTTCGAGATACCGCACTTCGATTACGTCAACAGGGTATTGAACTTACAAAGTTTGCATTAGAAAGAGCCTCATATAACACCATTCCCATTGCAATTAAACAAGGAATTCAAGACAATCCATATGATATGCCCGTTGGGGGAAACCAGACGGAAGATATTCGATGGTTATTGTGATAGTTTTAAAGGTATTACCAAAATAGGTTATATTTATATATTGATAGAGTTTATCCAATTTTGGAGAACAGTATGAAACGTAGTGAATTAGAGCAAATTATTCGGGAAGAATTGGAAAAAGCATTACAAGAACGTGCTGAACTATCCGAAAAATCCGTTCCTGAACCATACAATCGTAATTCCCCACCGCGTAGACCAATGACAAAGGCTCAAATTAAAGAACGCGACAAGATTGGTAAAGCAATGGAAAAAAATCCAGATACCGTCAAGCGGTTTAAGAATAAATTTGAAAGTGAATGGCGTGATTATTTGTGGGCATCAGCAACCAGCAAAGTCTTGGGACGGAGATAAACAATGATTCGATTAATGGGATTGGTAAGCCTTCAACCTGTTGGCTCACTTAAAAATGAAGCAGAATTGACTGCTGCACAAAAACACCTTGACGTTGATAAAGATGGTAAGATTGAAGGTGAAGATCTCGCTAAACTTCGTGCATCAAAAAACGAAACACACGGTGAAGATCATGAAGTGTCAATGGCTCACAGTGCATTAGATGATATTATCAAGAACGCTACTGAATTAAAAGCTAAATTAGGCGGAGAAGAAAAGAATATTCCGGCATGGATTCAAGATCATATCTCTCAAGCACAAAACTTCATTTCTCAAGCATCAACTAATTACCACGAATATGAATCTCCCGCACCATCGGCAGAGGGTATGTGTGAAGGTGAAGGATGTGAAGAACAAGTTAACGAAAAGGCACCGGAAGGTTGGGAAGGTACTGTCAAGGCCATGAAGAAACATCCTGAAATTGACAACCCGTGGGCACTTGCACAATACATGAAGAAAAAGGGATATAAATCCCACAAGGGAGAATAACCGTGTCCGCCGTTAGTGCCAAGTTCCTTTCGACGTTGTTTGGTAGTCGGACCCAAGCACATATCTTTCACCTACAAACAGAATCGTTTGCCGCACACAAGGCGTTGAACGAATATTATGATGAAATCGTTGACCTTGTAGATAGTTACGCAGAAACGTGTCAGGGCCGGCATGGTATCATTCGTGGATATCAAGCCACCACGCAAATTTTCGAAGATGATTCTGTAATAAAATATTTTATGGGGTTACAAACCTTTGTGGATAATATTCGTACCCAACTTCCACAAGATGGTGACTTGAACAACATTGTTGATGAAATTGCTGGATTAATCAATAGCACCATTTACAAGTTACGGTTCTTGAAGTAATCACCCTTTTTGGAGGACAGATCATGTCACTCGAAACTGTAAAGGCATTTCTTGCAGCACGTTGGACTGAAGTTCTTGCTACCCCACTTTGGATCAAGGTAGCACTCGCAGTACTCGTATTGAAAATTCTCTTTTAAATTCATACCTTCTACCAGATTGAACCAGATGCGCTATAAAGACTTTTTCAAAGAGTATACGGGAGATACCTTCGGGGCACCGCAATCAGACTTTGATACGTATGGCACATCTGGTTCGGTAGAAGATGATGCAGAACGGATTGAGCGGGATCGTTTAGCAGAACGCATTTCTGCGTTATTTGAAAAAAACATTCCGACAAGTCCTGATAAATGGGTCAAGGCAAAAGCCGCAGCCCGTTCCAAGTTCAAGGTGTATCCGTCCGCCTACGCCAATCTCTGGGCAGCAAAGAAGTATAAGAGTATGGGTGGTGGATGGAAAAAAGGAAAGAAATGATCCGTTTGATGGATATCATTCTTGACGAAGAATACAAAACGAAGGGTAACCTTGGTAAATGGCTCCGTCAGAAGTGGGTGGATATTTCTCGTAAAGACCCCAAGACAGGAAAACATCCTCCGTGTGGGGCATCGGCGGGAAAGAAGGAACGAAAAGGTGGTTCAGCAAAATATCCTAAGTGTCGTCCCGCACGTTCGGCGGCAGCAATGAGTAAAGGTGAAAAACGATCCGCCGTAACCAGAAAACGAAAAGCAGGCAATCCCGGTGGAAAACCAACGATGGTCGCAACATTTAAACGGAGTAAATGATAATGTATTTCCTTACTGAACTAACATGGCCGCAATTTAAGCAATTACCACACATTAAAAAACTGGATTCGTACCAACAACAGATTCGGTATCATCAATATTTAAATGAAATTGCACAACAAAATGCAATAATGTATGCTCAACATAATATGGGTAGTCCGGGTGGTGGTCATGAACCTACCCCAACCCCATCAGTGACGCCGAGTATTAGCGCAACCCCAAGTGTCACGCCATCAATTAGTATAACTCCATCAGTAACGCCAAGTGTCACACCAAGTATTTCAATCAGTCCAAGTATCACACCGTCAGTAACGCCAAGTATTAGTGTTACTCCTTCGGTTACTCCAAGTCCAAGTGGCGTTTAATTAGAGAAGTATTATGGATACGATCAACGAAGTGTGTTGGGAAGGCTATAAACAAGTCGGGATGAAGGAAAAGGACGGAAAACAAGTTCCCAACTGTGTTCCCATCAACGAAAATGAATTGTATGAGATGGATTTCTGCCCGGCTTGTCTCGCAGAATATATTATCCGCAAGAAACTCGCTGGACAATTGGACGAAGCAGAATATCGGGGTCGTATGGTTCAACTTGGTAAACCGACTCGTGGGGACGTAAAAAAATATAAAGTATTTGTTAAAGACCCCAAAACAGGTAATGTAGTAAAAGTTAACTTTGGTGATCCAAATCTATCAATTAAACGAGATGATCCCGCTCGTCGTAGAAATTTTAGAGCACGACATCGTTGCCATACAGCTAAGGATAGAACAACGCCAAGATATTGGTCATGTCGTTTTTGGTCAAAAAAACCAGTAAGCAAAATTCTCAGAGGAAAATAGTTAAATGGTAGATCGCCTATGAGCAAACACCATAAGCGTGTCCGTATAAAGTATCGTGAATTGTATGAAGCGCATTATGGAGAAATACCTGAAGGTTATCAAATTCATCACATTGATGGGAACCCGTATAACAACGACATTTCAAACTTGATGGCAGTGTCACCCGATGATCATGTGAAACTGCACGACTACCAGAAGAAACATCATGTTAAGACTAAAAGACCTGTTGGGCGAAGGAAACACCCCTACAAAAACATCAAAAAACGAGGTTCCCTACAAAAGCGGAGATACCTATATAAGTCGGGAAGAGGCATTAAAAATTCACGACCAAATGGGGTATAACTTTGATCCTGACGAATTTGTCACGGGTATAAATGTTGAACTGGAACACCAAGATGTGACCGATGGAAGTTTAGTGAAAACTGCAATGATTGCTGCGGCACATCTGAACGAAGTCCCCAATTATTACACCTTATTACAGAAGTATGTGGAGAAAAAACAATGAAACGTGAAAAAGTCAAATCACTCGTTCGTGAGATTTTAAAGACTATTAATGAACGGAGTAAAGAAGCAAAAGCAAGAGCCGACAAAGCTGCTATGCAAACAGGAACAGATCAATATTCTTCAAGATTCCTAGCACAAAATCCTCTATCACCAAGAGATCTTAAAACCGTGGGTAGAGGAGTGCAAAAAGGTGCAGGAACAGCAACAATGCCGGGTACGCCAGCAAGACCGGGTGGTGGTCCTAAACGTGATATGACTGCAATGATGAGTGATCCGTTGCAACACAGACAAGCATATCAACAAGGTAAAACTTCAATTCCCGGACCACAAATTGGAGGAAGTGCAGCATTTGGTGGAGCTGCAGTTACACCACCACAGGGACAAGCTCCTGCAGCAGATGCAGCAGGACAAGCAGCTCAACAAAACTTGAAAAAAATACCGGGAACTTTTGGTCTGTACAGTGCAACTGGTACTGCACCAGCAACACATAGATCTTATAAAGGTCAATTGCGTGAAATTCCACCAAAAGGTAAGGCTGGCGCTCCTCGCCCTCTTCCAGAAAATAAAACTTTGTTAAGAAACCTTATTTCTGAAAACGCTTATAATCGCGTTAATTTGATGAAGATTGGAGCATTGATGGAAAAGGCCCTTCCTGAATTGACCAAGGATCAATCTAAAAAACTAACGGAACTATTCACAGAATTGAGTATGATGGCAACCAACATGAACGGTCTTGCATACACAGTCAAAGAATACAAGTTGAATGAATGGCAATTATTGATTGCGTCATTCCATAAGAAATTGGATGAATTCCGTTCTGAAGTCATGAAAATTAACGAAAAGTCAGACAAGGTAAATTGCGCACCACTAATTAAAGCACTTGACGAAGCACTAACTTATTAAGTGAGGTTATATGGCAGATAATAGTATTTTTGGGCGGTTAAAGAAACTTTTTTCTACTAACACCGTTGTTCGAAATGTTGGTGGAAAAAGACTCCGCATTGCAGATACCGATCAAATCCAATCGTTTGTCAACAGACGAGGTGTTGATCGGTATCACCGTGTCTACCAATCTGCGACAGGTGGATATGGTTCACATCATGGACGATATGAAGCGGCTGCAGCATTCCAAGGTGCGCGACTTCAATTGTTCCGTGATTATGACATGATGGACAACGATCCGATCATCGCATCAGTGTTGGACATTTACGCCGACGAAAGTACTGTGAAGGATGAATTCAATCGCATTCTCAGTATCAAAACAAACAATACACAAATTCAAGAAATTCTCCACAATTTGTTTTATGATATTTTGAATGTTGAATTCAATCTCTGGCCGTGGATCAGAAACATGGCAAAATACGGAGACTTCTTTTTGTATCTTGATATTGATCCTGAATATGGCGTGGTCAATGTCATCCCTCTTTCTGTATATGAAACCATTCGTGTAGAAGGTGAAGAACCGGGTAATCCGTTCTCTGTTCGATTTAGTATTCAAAATGACTTCCTCAATCTTGGAAAGAAAGAATTTGATAATTACGAAATTGCACATTTCCGCATGTTAGCAGATACGAACTTCCTTCCGTATGGTAAAGCCATGATTGAAGGTGGTCGTCGTGTGTGGAAGCAACTCCAATTGATGGAAGACGCCATGTTGGTCCATCGTATCATGCGAGCACCAGACAAACGGAAGTTCAAGATTGATATCGGTAATATTCCGCCAAATGAAGTGGATACGTACATGCAACGGATCATTGATCGTATGAAGAAAACACCGTTGGTTGATCCATCGACGGGTGATTATAATCTTCGATATAATATGATGAATATTACTGAGGATTTTTATCTTCCTGTTCGCGGCAAAGACGCCGGAACCGACATCGAAACGATGCAAGGGCTTCAATTCAATGCCATCGAAGACGTTGAATATCTTAGAAAAAAGTTAATGGCAGCATTTAAAGTACCAAAGTCGTTTATTGGATATGAAGAAGATCTCAATGGTAAGGCAACTCTGGCGGCACAAGACGTTCGATTTGCCAGAACCATTGAACGTATTCAACGGATCATGATTTCGGAATTAACCAAGATTGCGATTATCCACTTATACGTTCAAGGATTTACCGATGAAAATTTGATCAATTTTGAATTGTCATTAGCCAATCCATCAACGTTATATGAACAAGAACGATTGAATATTTGGAAGGAAAAGTTTAGTTTGGCTCAACAAATGGCAAGTGCACAACCCGTTCTTCTTTCTCAAGATTGGATTTATAATCATATTATGGAAATGTCTGATGAGGAAATTGAAGAACAACGGAAAAAGATTGATGAAGATACGCAACGAATACAGCAACAACAGATGGCACAGCAAGGTGGTACGATGGGTGGCGCACCCGGTGCAGCACCAATGGCTGGAACGCCTCCTGAAGGAATACCGCCTGAAGGAGAACAACTACCACCCGAAGGTGAGGAACCTGCTCCTGAGGGAGAACCACCATCCGACGAAGAACAACAAATTGACGATGTAGATCAAATTCTCGCTAGTCTGGAAGATATTCCCGAAGATGAGGACGAAGAATTAGAAGAAGCATTGTTCAAAAACAAAGGTGGCCGACCCCGCGAAGGCGTCAAATTTGGATCAGATAAGCATCCGTTGGGCCGAGATCCATTGGGTCATAAAGAAAACCGCAAAGCATTAAAACGCAGTTTATCGGGGGAAACCAGAGACTTTCTCAAGAAACTTTCAACAAAACGTGATAGTCAATATAAACAAATTATCAGTGAAATTGTTCTAACTGACGATAAAATCGACGGTTAGTTAACTTAGTTGATATTTACTTATATGATGGTTGTTTACTCGTTCAATACGGATAACATATGAACATCAAACATAACAAACTACGGAATACAGGCATACTATTCGAATTGCTTGTTCGACGCATTGCTTCAGACGTACTCGACGGCAAATCAGATAGTTTTGCCATCGGCATCGTTCGTGAGCATTTCCACCCCAAATCAGAACTTGGAAAAGAACTTCAACTCTATCGTTCGTTCTTTGCCGCTCCAAAATTGACGGAAGGAAAGGCATTTAACATGCTTGACCTCATCATGGAACGTCGAAAGACCTTGAACGAAAAGTTGTTGAATGCACAAAAGTTCCTGTTAATCAAGGAAATTCGTCAACAATGCGATATCAAACAATTCCTTTCGGGTCGTATCCCCTCCTATAAAGTGTATGCTTCGGTATACAAGTTGTTTGAAACCGCAACCAAAGACGTTACCGATCCCGTCATGTTTATGAACATTGAAGACGTAATGAAGGCACGGTTCATGGTGGTGGAACACTTGAAGGGAAATATCAAAGAAGAACAAATCATCAAAGAAAGTAGTTATACCGAGGCCCTTCGTGATCAGGATGAAGAAATTCGATATTTATCGTATAAGATTCTTCTTGAACGGTTCAATGAAAAATACAGCAATTTCAACGACAAACAAAAACAATTGTTGCGGGAATATATCAACAACGGAACCGATGTTGAAAAATTTAACAAATTCGTGTCCACAGAAGCCAAAACCTTGGTCGCTGACATTTCCAAGAATATCAAAAAGATCAAGAATGAAGTGACTCGTATCAAGATTAATGAAGTCATTTCTCAATTAAAGCACATTCAAACCCGTACATCATTGAAAGAAAATCATGTGACGGCGTTATTGATTGCATATCAGATTTCCCACGAACTTTCCAGCTTGAGCTAATATATGGACGACATTGAACAACGCCTCCGTGAAGCCATTCGGAAACGAGTGAACAAATTATTAGATGAAATAAGCACCACAGGAAGTGTCGCCGGGTATCTTACACCAAGGGCATTCGTAGGTGACAAACGTAGCATGAAAAAGCACATTCAGAAGATCGCACAATCGGTTGGGTATAGTTTAACCAAGCGCGGTGAAGAAGATACAAAGCCGGGTGACAAACTTCAAGAATCATATACTAAGTTGAGAAAGAATTTTAAGACATTGACTGAAAGTTATTATCACGAATATAAAAAAGATGATTCCGCACTTCCTCATCAAAAGATTGGAAAGGCAATATCTGAAATTAATAAACAAATGAAGTTGGTAGAACGGATGTTACACTACAATAATCGTTTAAAAAATGAGTATGGTATTAGTAACGAAAAGTTGTGGAAACGTACACAAAATCAAATGACCAAACTAGAGGGTCGTCTAATCGAAATGGCAAGACGCCTTCGTGAGATGAGAAGCTAATATGTCCAAACTCTTGTGTGAATATACCGAACTTCATTACAATAAAGATCTTTTAGTTGAATCACTTGATGGATCAAAGCCATTGATTCTTCGAAATGTAATCTTACAACGTGCTAATGCCAAGAATCAAAATGGTCGGGTATACCCAAAAGAAATCTTGATGCGTGAAGCAAATATCTACAAGCAAAACTTTGTTGCACAACGCCGGGCACTGGGTGAACTGGACCATCCAGAATCTCCCGTGGTCAACTTAAAAAATGTATGCTGCAATGTCACGGAACTATGGACGGAAGGTGATGATGTCAAGGGTACCATTGAAATCTTGACGACTCCAACCGGTAATATCGTCAAAGAATTGATTCGCAACAATATCAAATTGGGTGTGTCGTCACGAGGAATGGGATCGGTTCGACAAATTGGTGAAGGAACAGTGGAAGTGGATGAGGATTTCTCTCTGATCTGCTTTGACATTGTGTCTAATCCTTCAACGATTGGTGCGTTCATTACGGAAAATACGACACCAACGATTGTCACTCCATATGACAATATTGATAAACTAATCTATGACTTTTTAAGTGAGGTTAAATAATATGTGGACTACTTTAGTAAACAAAATTAAGAGTGGTATTGAATGGACGGGATTGTATTATTTTGATGGTGGGTACACCTATAACACCATTGAATTAGATAATGCACCCATTCCAGCACGAAAAGTGGACACCCTTGGCGTTACATCTGTCAAGGCCACGGACGCGGATCTTCCAAAGACCAAGAAACCACGCAAGCCACGCGCCAAGAAAGCAGCAACCAAGAAAACTAAGAAGAGTTAATACGACCTATGCCCGCTACATCACGTGCACAACAGAAGTTTTTTGCACTCGTACACGGATATCAAACGGGTAAGATTCCTGCGGACAAGGTAAGTCGGCGGATCAAGCAAGTCGCAAAGACGATTTCCCCCGAAGACGCAAAAAAATACGCATCAACCAAACATGCAGGACTGAAACAGGAGATCCATGATATTCTCCGTTCACCAGCATTCGTTGAGGAAACACTCAGAGAAATTGTGGACACTCACACCCCTGCACATATCAAGGGTCATTTGGTTGATGTGTATACTGCGTCGATGCTCGTCACGGTCTTGGACAAACTCAATGAACACAACAGAACTGCTTTATTAGGACACCCCCTCAACGAAATGGTGGCGGTGGCGTATAAAGTATTGACCAAGTAACATGGGCAAGACACTCTTCATCAGTGACTTTGATGATACTCTTGCTGAAACGGATGCCAAGATTTATTTGACCCGTGACGGCAAACGATTTGAGATGACTCCCGCAGAATATGCAGTGTATCAAGAAGAACCGGGAGATCAATTCGATTTCTCTGATTTTGACAAACTGATCAACCCCCGTCCCATCAAACGATTCGTCAGGATGTTACAAAACGCATCAGATAATCCCAAGGTGGACAAGGTAGTTATTTTGACTGCACGTGGTCATACCCGTCCCGTGGCACAATTTCTCAAGAAGTTTGGCATTACGGGACGGATTACGATTGCGGCATTGGGGAGTAGTGATCCAGATCGTAAAGCACGTTACGTCGAAAAACACATTGAACAAGGATTTGATCGGATTGCGTTTGTTGATGATTCTCCAAAAAATGTGGAGGCAGTTGACAAGTTAAAGACCAAATATCCAGAAGTCAAATTACTGGTACATCAAGCAAAAGAAACAGCAGAAGAACCAGAAAGTCCCGAAACACCAGCCGAAGATAAAAATAAAATTGCTAAAACTTCATTGGAAAAGCAAATTGATACTATGGTGATACGTAATCCAGAAACCAAACGGGACATCAGAATGAAAACGGCGTTATCGTATGACAAACAACATCCCGCCTATCGTGCAGCAATGCAAACACTTCAAGGGTTACGCAAGAACACTTAAACGGTATTTTGTATGTCAAGAAACAGTAATCTAGCGGTGAGTGATGCGCAAAAAGAAGATGAATTGATTGACCGCATTAGTAAAAAAGACATGACGTTTCGTGAATTGTTTTTCCGGTTATTCATGACCAGAGATGACAATCTAGATTTATTACAATTCATGTTCCTTATCATGATCATCTTCTTTATCGTGTCGTTTTCATTGGTCGGAATGGGAAAATGGACGGTAACAACATCCGCATGGACAATGTTCGGGTCAGTCTTTGCAACCCTCGCAATCATGGGCGCACCCACGTGGATTGCACAATTACTGGCAGCTAGTAACAAAAAGAAACATCACTCCTATGACATGGGAGTAGACGATATCAACACTTCAGACGAAACAGGTTAAATTATGTATGTTAAGGTTAATGACGGGAAAGACGATTTAAACAAAGCATTACGACAATTCACCAGAATGGTCAAAAAGTCGGAAATCATGCAAGAATTGAAACGGCGTGAATTTTTTCTCAAGCCGTCCAAGAAACGTCAATTCAAACGTGAAGAAGCAATTCGACGCCGGAAACGGGAAGAAAGACGGGTCGCCCGTCAAAATCGCTACTCAGAGTGATTTTTTAGGAAACAACTATATATTTATAATAGTGAAACACTAATTTCCTAGTATTAGTGTATAAAAAAATTCATTTATATAGCAGATTCAAATGTCTGCTTCTAATCCTACAGGAGTAACATTTATGGCAGAAATTACTAACAAGCTTTTAAAACAAGCTATTGCCGATGCAGAAGCAGTTCGTGAAACTGCTGTTGCAAACGCTAAGCTCGTTCTAGAAGAAGCAATCACTCCACAAATCAAGGACATGATTGCTCGTCGTCTTCGCGTCGAAGCCGAAATGACAACCGAAGCAGAAGGTCACGAAGCAGCTAAGGAAGTACCACATGAAGAAGGTGAAGCAGAAGGTTCTAGTGAAATGCCAGCTGATAGTTCCGCTGTCGGCGCTGGTGACAACAAGGAACCATCTGATGCTTCATGGGATTCTTCAGAAGTCGGTGACGGTGGGGAAAACAAAGAAGACTCATCAACCGATTGGTACGATGATTGGTCAGAAAGTGACTTCGACCTCAATGAAATCATTGCAGAATTAGAAGCAGACATTGCCGCTCTTTCTGAAGGTGAAGAAGAAGAAAAGGAAGAAACAGAAGAAAAGGAAGAAGAAGGTGAAGAAGAAGTAAAGACCGAAGTTTCTCACGAAACCGAAGATTCAGACGTTCAAAAGTACGCCAAGGCACCTGTAGCTGAAGAAGAAAAGGAAGAAGAAGGTGACGCAGCAACCGGTGGCATGGAAAAGACTGTTGATATGGAAAAGAAGATGGAAGATGGTATGAAGGACGAGGAAGGTGAAGAAGAAGTTGATCTTGAAGAAATTCTTGCAGAACTTGAAGCCGAAGAAGGGGAAGCAAAAGACGACTCCGACAAAGACGAAATGGCTGCTAAACTTGCAGGACTCAAGGATGAATTGGCTCAATATCGGGAAGCAGTAAATATTCTCCGAGGCCGTTTACAAGAAGTGAACCTTCTCAATGCTAAGTTACTTTTCACCAACAAGCTCTTCAAGAAGGAAGGGTTGAACAACGAACAAAAGGTTCGTATTGTTGAATCATTTGATCGGGCAACCACAGTTCGTGAAGTCAAGCTTGTGTATACAGCATTGGTGGAAAACCTTTCTGTAGCAGCTAAGACATTCGCAGCATCACGCAAGAAGGTTGTGGCTGAAGGACTTGCTTCAAAGGCAACTCCAACAACCGCACCAAAGTCCGAAGTCATCGTGGAAAACACCGTGGCTAAGAGACTCCAACAACTCGCAGGCATAATCTAACTTTTAGGAGATTTCAAATATGTCAGATGTATCAAATTTAATTAATGAAGCCGGCTCAGCTCACCAAGTCGTCATCGAAAAGACTCGGAAGTTGGCAGCTAAGTGGGAAGATTCAGGTCTTCTCGAAGGCTTAAAGGGCTACGAAAAGCAAGGGATGGCCGTCATGCTTGAAAACCAAGCATCACAACTCTTGTCAGAAAACAGCAAGACCAACGCAGCTGGTACCTCTGGTGAAAACTGGGCAGGTGTCGCACTTCCATTAGTCCGCAAGGTCTTCGGAAGTATCGCAGCCAAGAATTTCGTCTCAGTTCAACCAATGAACCTTCCAGCAGGTTTGGTGTTCTACATGGACTTCAAATACGGCACTACCGTAAATGGTAAGACCGCAGGCGGTTCACTCTATGGTAATGGAATTACCAGTACAGTCGGTGGTTTCGGCAATACCGATACCGGCGGTTTGTACGGCGCAGGAGCATTCGGTTATTCAATCAATGATGCAACTGCAACTGGTCTTACAGTCGCATCTGCGTCAGTTTCATTCTCTGATGTTAACTATGACGCAAATTATGTTGATACCGCCTCATTGTTAAAGTATTCTGTAGCTACCTCATCACTTACCAACCCTGATCTTCTTGCGGCTCGGGCATATGTTCCTTCTGGATCTGGTCCTGACTTTGCAGGATTAGTGCTTCCGCAATTCACCAAGGTCGTAGGTGCTAACGTTGTCTTCGTCGTAAACAGTACAACTGCTGGTACGCTCACATCAGTTGCATACACCAAGCAACCAACTGACACCACCCGTGGTGACTTCGAAGATCGTGATGGTTCAACCGATCTTGCAATTCCACAAATTGATCTTGAACTTCGTTCAGAAACCATCGTCGCCAAGACTCGTAAGTTGAAGGCCGTTTGGTCACCTGAACTTGCTCAAGACTTGAACGCATACCACTCAGTCGATGCAGAAGCAGAATTGACCAGTATGCTTTCAGACTATGTAGCAACTGAAATCGACCTCGAAATTCTTGACATGTTGATTGCAGCAGCTCCATCAGAAACCACTGAATATTGGTCAGCTGAAATCGGCACTGTGTGGAATGGTTCGGCATTCGCCGCTTCATCTTACACTGGTACCGCTTGGACCAACATGACTTGGTTCCAAACCCTCGGTCAGAAGATGCAAAAAGTCAGTAACCGCATCCACCAATTGACCATGCGGGGTGGTGCTAACTTCGCAGTTGTTTCACCAACCGTAGCAACCATCCTTGAAACCATCCCCGGCTTCCAAGCTGGTACCGATGGCGACAAGATGGAATTCGCAGCCGGTGTTACCAAGATTGGTTCATTCCAAAACCGTTTCACTGTCTACAAGAACCCATACATGAAGGAAAACATCGTCCTCATGGGCTTCCGTGGTTCACAATTCCTCGAAACCGGCGCAGTGTACGCTCCGTACATTCCGTTGATCATGACGCCTCTCGTCTATGATCCAAACAACTTCACTCCACGCCGGGGTGTGATGACTCGTTACGCCAAGAAGATTGTCCGTCCTGAATTCTTCGGCAAGATCTACATCGACAAGCTTTCACTCATCTAAGCTTGTAGCGTAACGATATAGTTGTAAGTGGGGGGAGCAATCCCCCCACTGTTTTATATTTAAAGGGGACATCTGTTATGGCAACCGTATCTGGAATATATAAAATTACCAATACCATGAATGGGCATTTCTATATCGGCAGTTCCACAAATGTTCATCGTAGAAAACAACGCCATTTTAAATATTTAAAGATAGGTTGTCATGAAAATCGACACTTACAGAATGCCTATAACAAGTATGGTGAAGGAGCGTTTACATTTGAAATCGTTACAACGGTAGCAAAGGATCATCTGCTTCAGGAAGAACAATCACTGTTAGATCAGCATTTCGGTCAACCATATTTCTATAATATTTGTAATATCGCTGGGAGCCCATCAGCCCCCAATCGCAAAAAGTCAATAACACATCGTAAAAGATTATCAGATTCTATCAAACAGTATTTCTCCGAACATCCAGAACACAGAGAATTTCTTGCTGAACTTCGCCGTGGAAAACCGTTGTCGGAAACCATTAAACAAAAAATGCGTACCTCAAAGAAACGAGGAACGCAACATCACAACTCAAAATTAACCGATGATATCGTGTACCAAATAAAATTACGTTATAAACCACGGGAATGTAGCTTCGGTCAGTTGGCAAAGGAGTTTGGGGTAGACAAAAAAACTATCATCCGTATTATACATAATAAAACATGGACACACGTAACTATCAATAAACACTAGTTCTATAAAACGTTTTGATATTTATATATGTCTTTAGTTTGAGAGATCATATGCAGAACCGTGAACCAATCATTTTTGAAGAAAATGCAGTCAATCCGTATGGACTGACTCCGTTCGGATTCTATGATGCCGATACAGAATTTCAGACCGATGCGCCTGATGTGGCTGTATTTGTTGCCCGTCGATTGGGATATCCCGTTGTAGATGTTGAACTTGTTCATAAACAAATTTATGCATGTTTTGAAGAAGCAGTCACAACGTATAGCAACCAAGTAAACCAGTTTAATGCACGGGAACACATGCTTTCTTTGCAGGGGATGAGTACAAATATTAACGTGACCCAACGCAATATCATTGCTACTCCCCTCCCGCAATTAGTCAAATTGTCTGCACAATACGGAACTGAAGCTGGAAGTGGTGGCAACGTTACCGTGAAACAAGGGTATATCAGTGCATCAGCATATACACAATCATATGACTTGAAGACATTGTGGGCAGACCCACACGAAGGTGGAAAGGCAATTGAGATTCGTAAAATTTACCATCAAATGCCACCGGCCATCGCACGGTACTATGATCCATTTGCTACCACGGGTCTTGGCTTGACAAACTTGATGAGTGAGTTTGGATTTGACGGATACTCACCACCAGTGACTTTCGTGATGATGCCAGCCTATGAAGATCTCCTCCGCATTCAAGCCATTGAAATTAATGACATGATTCGTAAGAGTCAGTATAGTTTTAGTGTCTCAAACAACGTCATTCGATTCCAACCAATCTTTAAGAAAAATGAAATTATTTGGTTTGATTACCTTGTCACAGAAGACAAATCTGGTGGCGCTAGTGGATCAAACATTCTTCAATCTGGTAGCGAAAATAGTGTGGTATCCGATTTCTCGAATATTCCATATGACAACATTCAATACCAGAATATTAATGGCATGGGACGTTCATGGATTTATCGATACACATTGGCACTTGCCAAAGAACTTCTTGGCATTATTCGTTCTAAGTATCAAGAAATTCCAATTCCAGATGCTTCTATTCGGTTGGACGGTGAACAACTCCGGCGGGAAGCAGAGAAAGAAAAGGAAGAACTGATCAAGGAAATTCGGGAAACTCTTGAACAAACTGGTTACAAAGCACAACTTGAAAAACAAATGGAAAACGCAGAAGCAATGAGTAAGATCTTCTCAAAGGTTCCGCTTCCAATTTACATCATGTAATTTATGCCACGATTTGTTACTCAACGTGATTTTGACTTTTTTCAACACATCAACCGAGAAATCGTAGTTGATATCGTTGATGTGGAAGTCATTTTGTATAAAATTATCAATGATGTAGTCAAAGTAAACATTTACGGTGAATCGGCAGAAAAAGTACATTATCGTGGTATTAGTCTAAATGGACTTATCAAATATCCTAAGAAAATCGCGGAAACAGAAGCTGGATTTGGGTATGACGTTGGACAAACTGATGTGGAATTTCGATTTGTCCGCAAAGTACTTCGTGATGTAAATGTATATCCAGAAGTGGGGGATGTCATCAAATATAATGAAAATTATTATTCAATTCATAATGTGAATGAATCACAACTTATTGCTGGCCGCCCAGAATACAATCAAACTGTCTTATGTGAATGTCACTTGACTCGTCGTAGTAATCTTAATCTTGAGGACACTCATATATGAGTACGCCTATTTTCAATAGAAACAATATTATATTACCAACACGGTATAATCGCGGGTTGGACAATAAATTTGTTGAGGGTGTACAACAACCGGTGGGAATTGGATTGTATACCGTCGATAATGCCATACTCAAATATCTCCAAACTAAAATCAAGCCGGTAGTCAGCCAACAGGGAAAACAAATTCAAGTTCCCGTCATCTATGGTAATCCTGAACGGTGGAAAAGCGCACAACAGGATGGTAGTATTCGTGACAAAAATGGTATGATCATGTTACCGATCATGATGATTCGTCGCACCAATATGAAGAAGAATAGCACAAATTCACCTGTCAACAAGTATCAAAACTATTTGTTTAAAACGGGATGGAACGCCCGGAATGTATACGATAGGTTTACTGCATTAAACGGCATCAAGCCAAGCGAAGTATATCACTCCACGATCATACCAGATTTTTACGATATTACATACGAGGGACTAATCTGGACAGAATTTATGGAGCAAATGAATCGATTGGTAGAAAATATTTCTTTTGAAAGCGATGAATATTGGGGAGAAGATAACAATTATAAGTTTATAACTCGAATCGATCAATTCGAACAAACAACCGATCTACCAGCGAAAAGTGCCAGATTGGTTCGAAACAAATTTTCCATGAGCGTTCGGGCATATATTTTACCACAAAGTGTATTGGACAAGAACGGCAACAGAACGACCACTACACGGCTTGAATACACACCCAAAAAGGTGGTGTTTAATACGGAAATCGTTGGCAATTTGCGTTAAGATCGTTTCAAAAAATCTCCTGATATTTATTATAAGATAATAGGTGTTTCAGCAAAATCTTCTATATTTATGATATGTATAGGGATTTACAAAAGGATAGGTTATGACAAAAATCACCGAACAAGAGCTGACAAACGTTCAGCAATTAAGAAGCGATTTGTATGCGATTATCGTCGCTACAGGAGAACTTCATCTGAATAAAGTAGTTTTAACACAACAACTTGCTGAACTGAACGCTCAAATTACATTACAAGAAAAAACCTTTGCAGAATTTCAACAAAAAGAACAGGTTATATACCAACAGTTACAGGAAAAATACGGAACCGGTAATATTAATGTCGATACCGGAGAAGTAAGCGAATAATATAACCCATTTGGAGAACTCGTATGGCAGAAAGAATTGTGTCACCGGGAGTTTTCACTAGAGAACGTGATTTGAGTTTCTTGACTCAAGGCATTAGTGAAATCGGCGGTGCGTTTATTGGACCAACACCAAAGGGTCCAGCATTTATCCCAAGCATTGTTCGTAGTCAACAAGAATACGTGACCCGTTTTGGTGAAGCCGATACGACTCACTACACTGGGTTGACCGTTAAGAATTATCTTCGTGAAGCCGGTGTTGCAACGGTTGTCCGTGTTCTTGGATTGAGCGGATACGATAACGCAACCACGGTTCCAGCACTAATCTACGCTTCTGGTTCTGAGGGTAACAAATTGTTTGCGGTACTACATCCAAGTAGCACCGGAGACAGTATTGATTCTATCTTGATTGCAGGAACAACCAGTAGCTTCAGTCTCGTTGTGTCGTCATCAGGCGGAACAGACATTAGTGCAAGTGGATTGAGCACAAGTGAAGCCGCAGCTGGATACATCGAAAACTACTTCGGATCTTCTGCAACTACCACCAAAAATTCATATATCTACGCAATCTTCCCTGAAGCAATCACGGGATCAGCAGCAATCACCTTGTCTGCGGAAACTTCCAGTACTGCATTGTTCTTCTCGGGATCAGTATATGGTAAATATTCAAATGCATATACTCCTTACATTCAATCACAAACTATTGGTGGAATAAATGTTGATCTCTTCAAAGTTTATACACTAAGTGACGGTAATGCTGCAAACAAGGAAATCAAGGTATCATTCTTGAACATGGCACCAAGTACCGATCCAGACTATGATTATGGTACTTTCTCCATGACCGTTCGTCGGTACAATGACACCGATACTCGTCAAGAAATTCTTGAACAATATGACAACTTGACTCTTGATCCAGATAGTCCTCAATATATTGCACGAGTTATCGGTAACAGCGTACCAACAGAAGATACTGTAACTGGTGAAATGTACTATCAAGGTGATTTCCCAAATCGCTCATCATATGTGTATGTCGTTATGGCAGAGGGTCCAATTGCTGCAGCAGCACTTCCAATGGGCTTCCAACCATATCTTGCACCAGTTGGTATCAGTTCAACAAATGTAGTTGCCGCAAACTACGTAACTTCACGTTGGTTAGATGGTGCTACCGAAGGATATACCACTGCTTCTATCGATAAGAAATACTATTATGGTTGGGACTTCTCGGAACCACAAGGAACCAACGCGTCATATCTTAACGCAATTCCAAAAGATGCGGTTGCTATAGGATCAGCATTCAATCTTGAAGATATTGTTGACGTACCAAACGGTACTACAGCAAAAGCAATCTCACTTTCTGACGCAGATTCCTTCAATTATCGTAAGTTCTCTGTTGGATTCCAAGGTGGATTTGACGGATTGAATCCCGCACGTGACATCAATATGGGTGCTGATATCACAGCAACCAATAGTCAAGGATTTAATCTTTCAAATTCAACAACACCGGGATCAAAGTCATACAAGAAAGCAATACAAGCATTGAGTAACGCTGATCAATTTGACTTCAATCTTTTGGTTCTTCCCGGCGTCATTTATGAATACCACTCATATGTAACAAATGAAGCATTAACACTCTGTGAAGATCGTGGTGATTGCTTCTACATCATGGATGCTACTGGATTGAACGCTACTGTCGCCACCGCAACTGGTAAGGCTGGTGAATTTGATAGTAACTACGCTGCAACGTACTATCCGTGGTTGAGAGTCATTGACCAAAACACGAACAAGTTGCTCTGGGTTCCACCTTCGGTCATTCTCCCTGAAATCTACGCTTACAACGATAACGTAGCAGCAGAATGGTTCGCACCAGCTGGTCTAAACCGCGGTGGCATCTCAGCCGCAGTTGGAGTCAAGGTTCGTCTCCCACAAACCAGCCGGGATACCTTGTATGAAGGTAAGGTCAATCCAATCGCACAATTCCCCGGTCAAGGCATTTGCGTCTGGGGTCAGAAGACACTACAACGCCGTCCATCAGCATTGGATCGTGTCAATGTTCGTCGTCTCTTGATCGCAGTGAAGAAGTACATTGCTAGTGTGTCACGTTACCTCGTCTTTGAACAAAATGTGGAAGCAACACGTAATCGCTTCCTCAACATTGTCAACCCATACTTGGCAAGTGTTCAAGAACGGTCTGGATTGTACGCATTCCGTGTCGTCATGGATGAAACCAATAATACTCCTGATGTCATTGATAGAAACATCCTTTACGGACAACTCTATCTACAACCAACGAAGACTGCTGAATTCATCATTCTTGACTTCAACGTTCTTCCAACGGGTGCAACATTCCCAACCGCGTAACATAAAACGTGGAGGGGGGCAACTCCCCCTCCACAAATTTAACTTATCAATATATTTATAGTTAGATATCCTTTTGGAGATTATACATGGCAAACCTAGTAACTGAACAAGAGCTATTCTTCACAGCATTTGAACCAAAGATGAAGAATCGGTTCATCCTCTATATGGATGGCATTCCTTCATATATTGTCAAGAAAGTCAATCGTCCAAAGTTAACCCAAGACGCAAAGGCACTTGACCACATTAACCTTCAACGATATGTGAAGGGTAAGACAAAGTGGGGTACAATGGGATTGACTCTTTACGATCCAATCGTTCCATCAGGCGCACAAGCAGTCATGGAATGGGTCCGGTTACATCACGAATCAGTCACAGGTCGTGACGGCTACCTCGAATTCTATAAGAAAGATTTAACCCTTAATATTCTTGGCCCAGTGGGTGACAAGGTTGAAGAATGGATTGTTAAGGGCGCACAAATCACGGAAGTTGATTTTGCGGAAATGGATTGGGGTTCAGATGATCAAGTTGAATTCACCATTACAATCCAGCCGGATTATTGTGTTTTGAATTTTTGATTCTGTAATAAAACAGTATATAATCAAGTCCTCCGTGATACCCATACATCGGTGTCACGGAGGATTTTGTCAAATGATATCCTCAATAAAATCATCACATTAGAGGATGTTTTGATATTTAT
>Ga0070749_10000491_pt1 | contig 26694 bp, 37 predicted proteins | sample VirMetDEL_Nov_18_FD_75180 | JGI IMG/M metagenome (GOLD analysis project Ga0070749, IMG submission 75180) | Aqueous microbial communities from the Delaware River and Bay under freshwater to marine salinity gradient to study organic matter... | ecosystem: Environmental > Aquatic > Marine >...
AGTCAGGTTGACGGATGGGAACCGCCGGTCGCTGATAACGCTGATCGAGTTGATCAGACCGAGGTACTTGCCACGGTTGATCGGTACATCGCCAACACTGGTGCTCGCATCAGCGAGAACGATCAGGGCCAAGCGTGCTACATCCCCTCGCTTGATCAGATCAAAATGCCGCGCCGGTGTGACTTCACCGCCACTGATGCCAGTGACGCCACTGAGGCTTACTACTCTACTGCACTGCACGAGTTGATCCATTGGACAGGCCACAAGTCACGCTGTCACCGACTGGATGACAAGTCTAAACGCGGCTTTGCCTTCGAGGAGTTAGTCGCTGAGATCGGCGCGGTAATGCTCTGCGTCAAGCTGGGTGTGTCTGTCGAGGTTCGGGCTGACCACGCCAAGTATCTCAACGGATGGCTCAAGGCGCTCAAAGATGATCGCAAGTACATCTCCGATGCCGCCAAGCTGGCGTCCAAGGCAATCGATCACCTTGACAGCCTTCAGGTTGCTGAGGAAATCCAACAGGCCGCATGAGCGGCCTTCACCCCCTGACTGAGGAGTCAATTATGCAAACTGCAAATGAAATCAGAGAAGCACTAGCGACTGCCCGAAACCAAGTGAGCGACGCGGTTGAGCGGGTAGAGAGTGCAAAGCTCGCCTTACAGCGCCAGCGCGGCAAGGTTCGCCAGCTAGACCATGATCTGGGCGTAGCAATTCGACGAGAGGAGAAGCTGGCCGTGAACCGAGATAGATCTGCCGCCAAGCGTATCGCCAAGAAGTATTCGATCACTATTGAGGATGACTCAGCTTGGGATTATGACGGGTATGATATGCGGCATTGGGTATGCCAGCCTCAGTGGCTTGAAGGAGAAGACCCCCTAGAAGACGGGCATTTTTCCTACGACTGGAGCGATACCCGTTGGCTGGTGGAGTTTTACGCCAAGCATCACCCTTCCCATCCAGAGCATGACAAGCGTGAGTTTTTACAGTGCTCACCTTGGAATTAATCAACTGGGGGCCATGCGCCCCCAAGGTCTGACAGATAGCACTGTCACTGATGAGGTCTAAGGCTGACCGAAACCTAAATGACTGAGGAGTCAATTATGAAAAACACACTGCAAAGCAATTACCGCCGCCATGTTTGGATGGTTCAGATTCGCGACTCTCAAATGGCGATTGACGAAAAGATCGCGGACGGTGTCCCTGAGCTGGTCGAATCAGAATGGCGGGACGCACTAAAGGCTCCGGTCTGGGGCAAGCGAGCCGATTGGCATGCGGTCGATATGGAGAGCGCCGGAACCGAAACCCGTGTTGTCATGGTCAGAGATTGAACCCAGCCAGTCGAGCACCCTAACGGGTGCTTTTCTGAGTGGGTTTACCACTGCGTCAAATAGTATTATCATCCGCAATACATTGAGACTGAGGAGTCAATTATGAAGTTTGCATTTTTATCAACTCTCTACTGGGTTGCCGGCTTTGGCTTGATGCTTCACGGCATCACCCAACTAGACCCCGACACTGTAACCGCTGGGGCAGGCTTGTTTCTGCTGTCCTTTGTCCTGCTGGTCGCCAGCATTGTTGATCCTGAAATGGGAGGGCGTTAATCATGAAAATTAGCAAAACCAACGCCGTCAAGCTGGGCCTCGTTCTCGCAGATGCCCTGCACAAGTGTGACAACATCGGTGAGCGCAAGGGCGTGCTTCGAGCCAGAGAGGCAATTCAGGACATATTGGCGGACACCTCGTCTGCTGGGCAGGCTTTCCGGACAGACGCCGAATGGAAAAACTACAACGCCTTTATGGATTCATTTGAAGAGCGGCTTCATCAGCTTGAGCCGGTATATATGAGAGACGTTGCACTCAAAAGTCGCTTAGGTTTGAGGCATCACGGAGGCAACAGCACGTTCGCCGTTTGCCTCAACCTAACCTCGCCTTATCTGGGCTGGAGGTCGCCCATAAAAGGCTAGAACAAACCCATCTGATGAGCCTGTCTGGACGGCAGGCGAAACACCCTACGGGGTGTCACGGGAATCCACCCTATGACTGAGGAGTCAATCAATATGAGCAGAAAAACACGCATAGAGCTAATCGATGAAGCCGCAGAGATCGCGCATCAAATCAATATGAGGCGTTTTGCTAAAGGCGAGATTACGGCGGAGATGACAGTCCGCCTGATTGAAATTATGGACATTCTCACAGACAGAACAAGGGACGTTGAAAATTTAGAGGAGATAGAATCATGAGAGAAGCAAAAAATATCATCCGATCAATCACACCCATCGGTAGACTGGTGGCGCTATCAGAGGCCGCTGATCGCAATGGGTGGCAGATCATCGACGTTCAAGCCGACGAGACAGACGCGGTCGTCTTGTTTGACAGGGGCAACAGCCCTTTCGGTTCTGATCATCGTTTCGGTACGTCAGCGTTTCATTTTGCCGCTGGGTATTTTGGGCAGGGCCACTACGATATGACCCGAGACGAGGCGCAACTTGATTACAAGGCGCGTTGTGACAGGGAGTTTCTTTGACGAGGCTGTTTGTGTCAGGTAACATCAACACTTCATTTAATCTCTTGAGGAGGAGATCATGAGTATGTCATTCACGGGGCTGATGCCCATTCAAATCAACGTGCTTCAAGTAGCTATAGATCACATGGAGGAGTATCTAGCCGATATCGTCTTTACGGGGCTGGATGGTTTCACACAACAGACCCGAGCTGATGTCTCAGAAAGCTCAGTTGAAGACCTTGAGGAAAAGGTACAGGTTCTTCAACGCCTAATCGCCGCCAAGCAAATTAAGGCAGAACTAAAGTGGGTGAAGTCATGAGACGTTTATGCAACGAGTGTGGCAGGTTTGACTGTCACCCCCACTGCCCCGAGGCTGATGATATGCCTGAGCCAACCTTTACCATCTGGCAAGCGGGCAACGCAATCGACACGGTGCTCAGGTCAGAGGGAGCCATGCGTAGAGCCGCCAGCAAGCTGGGGTTTGACGCTGAGGTTGTCATGTCAGAAGGCGAGGCCGACATCCTACGGGATGGGCTGATTGTCACTGGCGGATGCTACATCAACGAGGACTGGATTTATGACTAACGTAACGATAAAACCAAAGCAATCAAAGCCAAGGCGCAACATTAAGTCAGAGAAAACTGCGCTTTATCGTGCTTACTCAGAGAAGGGTGAACTTCTCTATGTCGGTATATCACTAAGCGTGTTCTCTCGACTGAGCAATCACAGCTCTTCTTCTGACTGGTTTAATTTGGCTAGTGAGGTAACCGTGGAGTGGCACCCCGACAGGAACACGGCTCTCGACGCGGAAAGCACGGCGATTCGCATAGAGTATCCAGTCTTCAACAAGGCGGGAGCGGTTGCAAAGCCAGTCAAGGGACGCGTTTATGGATGGGGCTGGGATGGGCGGGAGGATGGTTTTGTTAATGCCCCCAACCAATGTTTTTCCAGATTTATTTCCAATCTGAAACTTCACGAACGGCTTGTAGGTAGATGGCTAAAAAAGTCCAAGGAGGAACCAAGCCTGATTATGTCCATGCTGTACAAGCGGAAGGCAGAGCTGAACATTCCTGCATACCGAGAGATATGTCGGCGGCGTTGGCCCCCGAGCTATGGCCTCCTCGACAGTTTGGGGGGATCGAGGTGTGCCAGTAGAGCCGCCAGCAAACTGGAAGGGGAGAGTAGATTATGACTGACAGCCGCAAGGGTTTTGCTTTTATCGTGCTGATTGTACTGGCATTAGGAATCGTGGGAGAGGATGACTATCAGCAAGAGATTGTTGGTGCTCGCCACTACTGCGAAATGGTGGGGTCAGGTGTCTGGCCTCGCTTCAACAACAACGTGAACTGCGAGGAGTAGTATCATGAAAAATCGATGGAAACACTGGAACGAAACGGAGGATGCCTTGTTGGTACGCCTTATCTCAGAGGGACTCACGCCAGCAGAAATGTCTGAGAACATACAGGGACGTACCAAATCGGCGGTGTACAACAGGATCTATCAGAAGCAGGAGTTTCTGGACGCTTACCGAGCCAACTCTAATGAAAGAAAGAGGGGGCCGATGCTCCACACAAAAGAGGAGATTACCTCTATCGCCGACGACAATCGGATTTGGATTTGCCTGATAGGTGGGCTGACCAGCGCGGTCTGTTCTTTTGCTACGCTTCTGATTGTTCTGCTGGCGTTGTTTGCATGACAGATGACGCGCTTGCCGTTGTAAAGCAAGCGGAGACGATGGCACGAGTCTGGGGTGAGGATGTGGCAATCCTTCTCGACTTTACCATTGTAAAAATAAAGGAATTGAGGGGGGGCATACGCACCCCCAAAATTCTTGAAGTAGTCCGGTGTCCTTCCACACCGAAACCGAATAAACTGGATTCAGGGGGATGACTCCTCGACGGTGTGCGGTGGCATCGTTAGACTCTTTGCGCTCCCCCTTTTTCACTGATAGCGCGATTGTCATCCACCGCACCCTTCTTCCAGTAAACGTGAACCCTCCCGCAAGCCTCACATCTCACATACATTGTGACGACTTCTTTCTTCCTGACTTGTTCCCTTTCTTCCGTTTGACCTCCACAACTGCACTGCATTTCTGCGCCTCCCTCTTAACCTTCCCCCACTTCCGTTTGTACTCCGAGAACGTCATCAAATACTGAGCTGACGGGTCACTGAGAAACTCGTCATAGCACCCCTTGTAGAATGATCTGGCACGGTGAGCGCCTAGCCGCTTGTCCTTGGCAAAACCTACACTGGTCTTGTTGTCCATGCCGCCCATGTCAGTCTTTTCTCAAGTGCCTCATAGGGTTCCTGCCCCCTGCCATTCGCCGGTCTGATATCAAAACGAGCGTCTTCTTCAGCATCACCAGCAACCGCTTCTTCCGAGATACATCCAGCCCGTTAATCACCACATCTTCAACAAGCCGCTGACTCTCCCTGCCGTATCGCTTCTTGACTAGCGCCAATGTCCTGCCGTATCGCATCAACGGCTCTGACGCCATCGAGTCAGGGTTAGCCTCCCCTGCACCTGCCTCATAGCGAAGTGGCTTCGTAAAAATACCTGCCTTTGCCGCCTGACTGAGAAGATACTCACCAGCCTGATGTTCCTGCAAGGTCAGCAACCCGTCGATCAAATACCTGTCGATCAGGGTCTGATCCATAACCCTCGCCCGTGGCACAGTGCCGCCCTCTATCATGACGGCGTGGCGCTGATGTACCTCTGGAGAGCCGAGGTCGCTATAGTTTTTAGAACTCATCAAAGTCATCCCAGCCCCTTCCTTTTAACTTTCTCAAGTTTGTCTTTGGTGCTTCGAGTTGCTTCTGACTGTACGTCCCCGTCGCAATGTCATAGTCGAGCAATGCCATACCCTGCTGACCTACCCACTTGAAACGAGACTTCCAGCAATGAACCTCAACGCCATCCTCACCCCTATGAACTGTAATTCCAAGATCAGCCTTGGCGAACCATGCCGCAGAGCCTGAGATATTCATGCCCTTGGGAACAGAGTAGGAACCGTCTTCTTTCGGATACATCTTCTGAGGATGTGCCACGAACCAGACGTGGATGGAGTGGGCCTTGGCAAAGCTGGTGATACGGGTCAGCATTTGGCTGATACTGCTATGCTCCTCGCCGCCAGTGCTTTCGATGTAGTTGTAGGGGTCAATCAGGAGGCCGTTAGCACCGCGCATGATCGCCTGTTTTGTCCTGTCGATTATGGAATCAATCGTGCTGAGATTGCCGTCCTTTGACTCAAGGAACATAAAGTGATCTTCGATAAATGACATCGACTCACTCAGCTCATCTTCACTCATTCGCTCTTTGGTGCCACTGTAGAACGGCTTGCCTGTAATCTTTTCTGCCAGTTTGGCAATGTGCGTAGCGGGGGGGTTTTCAAAGGAGCAGACCGCAAACTTCCAGCCATCACGCTGGGCTAAGTTAATCATGATCTGGTCGATGAACTCTGACTTACCGGAGCTGGGCATGCCAGTTACTATGGACAACTGTCCTTCTGCAACCGTAAACAGCTCGTCAATGCTCTCAAACCCTGTAGATGCGCCCCTTCCGTGCCCGTTGGCGTAGATGTTTTTAACGTCATCGAGATAGTCTGAAGCCGAGTAAACACCGGATAGCGGTACAGGTTCGGGGTTCTCGAACAGGCGCTTGGTTTCCTCTGCGCCCAGCTTCTCGACGGCGTCATTGCCATCCTTGACCGAATCAGGGAACTTAACCCGCCAACACTTGGCTCTACCCACGCGCCGCGCAATCTCCTCTGCCAGCGCCTCACCGGCATCATCTGAATCTGTCGCCAGCACAATCTTCTTACACTGCTCTAACCGCTCCCGCTCGTTCCAAATAAAATTAAACTTCTTGTCCTCTTCTGGATCTATACGGTGCGATGACACCTTGATCGGTGCGCCATTCGGGCACGAAACCGCTTTGATCCCAACTGACGCGAGCGCAATCACATCACACTCGCCCTCAACAATGGTCAGCTCCTCCTCATCCTCATCTATCTGTTCAATGCCGTAGAAGGCTCTGGGAGCGCCGTCACAGGTAAATCCCTTTCCGTCAATGCTCCGCCACTTGATTGCCGTAGGGTTCTCTCTGGGGCCATACACGAAGCCCACAGCGGCCTTCTCCTCACCCCTGAATATCTTTGTGCCGGTGGTCATGGCAGGGAGAGAGTCGAGACTGTCGAGAGTGACGCCCCTGCCTGCGAAAAATTCTTTGATTTGATCTACGTTGTCGTTGAGCTGGGTGGGTAGCTTTACTACCTTTTTCGGTTCGTTCATGTGAGCCTCGTAAAATTTTTTGCGCCGGAACGAGCCTGACAGTCCACAATGATGACAGTGATACAGTGCATGTTCTGGCTTTATGGTTATGGAAAAAGTCTTAATGCTTTTCTTCTTTCTTGCATCCGAGCAATCGGGGCAACGTGTTCTAGCGTCTTGGTTGTGACCTAGAACGAACTCCTCCAAGCTGTTCATGTTGTTGACTACCTCCTCTTTTTCTGATATTTACTTCCCCTAGTAATCTCCTAGACTAGAATCTTCCTAAGTTTAAAACCTTGGTAAGTTACTAGGTCTAGTAAATTACTAGGTTCATGGATACACTATTTTTTGAGCTTCGCCCCTCCCAGAGAGGGGCTTTTTTTACGCAAGCTCATCCATCACCATTTGGGCGACAACTTTCTGCTCAGGTAGGCTCAGAAGTAGCATCTCGTCAAGTGCATCCTGTAGACCGGAAGGGTATCCAGCTTTGTGGCAATGTGATTGAAAAACTTTAGATTTCAGGTACTTAGCGGCGGCATCACGATCATCTGCATGGTTACACACCAAGTCCCTGATGGCTTGATTGATGACCTTGCTGTAGACGAGCTTATAGGTGTCTGACACTAATTTCTGCCCGTGGATTTTCTTTATCCACGCCTCCCCAGATAATGTGTTTTTCTTTCACTTGCCTGTCGTTTTTATACACCAGACCTTCCATGCAGTCCAGAATTAAAGATTCATCAAGGTCAGGTCGGCGGCTTGCGTAATGTATTGTGATATTTACGGCGACATCTTCTGTGATTAATGGACTCAAAGATCGACACTGTTTTTCAAATGACCTAACATAGTCAAGCGCCTTTTGCGACTTAATAAACAATGGCCTACCGGTCTTACTTTTTACCAACCTTCTACTGTTTGCCTTGCTACAAGGCTCGCCATAAATCACCATATTGATTGACATGTTATTCTGTATGCCTCACTATTCGTTGTCCCAGTCATACAGGAGTTTAGCATGAGCAAGATGGGACGTTATGTTTTTGACTTACAGGAGACTGCAGATGCAGATTCAGATAGAAAAGCACATCCCAATTCCCAAGCGGACGAAGATTCCCGACTTGCCGCTGGGGGAAATGGAGATTGGCGACAGCTTTCTAGCGCCAATAAACGCAAACGAAGAGACCGAAGTTCGGGCGCTCAGGCAGAGAGTGAGCCGCTGGCAACGTGGAACGACATCCCGTTTTAGTGTTGTCCGAGATGGCGAAAGCATGAGGGTTTTCCGAGTGTTATGAACTACACCAACGTCACAAATCTACCCCAGCCGATATTCAAGGCGCTGACGCACAGTGACTACACCAGAGGTCACAGCAACCGCTCCATCACCCAGCTTATCGACTCGCCTCGCGTCCGCATACTTCGTAAGGAGCATGATGACAACATTACCGAGGATGTGAGCGATATGGTTTGGAGTGTATTGGGCACGTCAGTTCACAAAATGTTTGAAGAGCATCACGCCGATGGTCACATTGTCGAAGAGCGGCTCTATGCAGACATTGACGGGTGGACAATTAGTGGCGCAATCGACCTTCAAAGGTCGGAGGATGACGGCACAGTCACGATCCTTGATTACAAATGCACCTCTGTGTGGTCTGTAATCTACGGCAAGAAAGAATGGGACAAGCAACTCAACTGTTACGCATGGCTTGCAGAGCAAGCTGGCAAAGAGGTGGGCGGCTTGCAGATAGTTGCTGTGCTTCGAGACTGGCAACGGTCAAGGGCAAAGCAAGACCCCAGCTACCCTGCCGCACCGATGATGGTAGTCCCTATCCCCCTGTGGTCTAAGGAGGAAAGAAACGCCTACGTCAAAGAGCGGGTCACACTGCACCAACACGCTGAGTATGAAAGGCTGACTGGCGGTCACATTCCACACTGCTCTAATGAGGAGCGGTGGAAGAAAGACGATACGTTTGCTGTCAAAAAAAAGGGCAACAAGCGAGCATTACGATTATTCAACTCTACGGAGGAGGCGGAGCAATTTATGGCAGATCAGCAAGGTTTGGAGCTGGAGCATCGTGTCGGGCGCTATATACGGTGCGAAGACAATTGGTGCAGGGTTGCAGACTGGTGTGAGCAGTTTGAGAACGAGGCATGGTCATGATCCAGACTGATCCTGAGTTCTACCGAAAAATTGTCGCATTAAATCAGATAACCACGCACAAGCTAAAGATAACCGTTAGCGGGGACAGTTTGAGGTTTTACATGAGCGACAAGCATGTTGGCGACATGAACTCAGGACTGTTTTTTAAGCTGACGCCAACTGAGATATTAAAAACAATAGGAGTGAGCGATGACCACAAAAAAAGATGGATCAGTTGAGTTGAGCTACGAAAGCGTCTGGAACGCGCTGAGTGCAATAGATTGCTCTGACAAGGTAGATAAGAAAAACGGCTTGTCTTACCTGTCATGGGCATGGGCATGGGGGATCATGATGGAGCATTATCCCCAGACGCATTATGACTTTCTTACTGAGGAGCGAGATGACGCCCACACCTGCACCGTCTGGTGCAAGATCACCATCAACGATCTTGAGCGCATGATGTGGCTTCCTGTGATGGACTATAAAAACAAGGCGATAGTCAACCCAGATGCCAGAGCTATCTCAGACACCCGTATGCGCTGTCTGACTAAGTGCCTTGCTATGTATGGTCTGGGTCACTACATCTATGCTGGGGAGGACTTACCCGTCCAATCAGAGCCTGTGGTAGAGGAGAAGTCTGAACCAAAAAAGCCACCCGCCAAGAAAGCACCGCCAAAAAAGGCCGATAACGTCACCCCCATAAGTGGCATGCCGAATACTATTGGCGATGCCGAAGAGGCTTCTAAGGTAGTGGACTTTATCTGCCAGACGGCTGACACATTCGCTACCGGCACCGAACAGGAGCTGATCAGCTTCTGGAGCGATAACAAGAAAGTTATCGACTTGCTGGACAGCGACTACCCCGAACACTTTACGCAACTGAAGGCGCATTTCGGCGCTCTCAGGCAATCTTTGAAAAACAAGGAGTCTAACGATGAGTAAATATCACAAGACCGATGGCGGTCTATGGCCCAACAAGGACAAGGCCAAGCCAACCCACCCCGACATGAAGGGCAATGTAGGCATCAGTTCTGAGCAGATGAAAGGGCTGATCGCACAAGCTAAAGAAGGCAAGGAGCCTAAGATTCAGATTGCCTCATGGAACCGCAGGGCGAAAGATACTGGGCAGGAATACCAGTACGTCACGGCTGAGGTGTTCTGGGATGCCGAAGCACAAGCGGCTCCTCCACCTCCACCTCCACCTGCACCGATTGAACTTGAGATAGACGACATCCCGTTTTGATTCGATCAAAGAAAATGCTGGCGGCGGCTAAGGCGCAGTCATGCGTCAACTGCGGTGTCTCGGATGGCACCGTGGTTGCCGCGCATTACACGGGTCTACGCTCTAACTTGTTAGGAAAAGGTACGGGACACAAGCCGCACGACCTGTGTGTTGCTGATCTTTGTCGCAAATGCCACTACAAATTCGATGTAGAATTTGATGCGTCTACTTTTGAAAAGAAGATCGACAAGTCAGAGCAGTTCTTGTTTAACGTAATCAAAACATTAATACGACGCATTGATCAGGGCGTCATTAAAATAGAAGGAATGAAGGATGAGTAATGGAGATACACCTACCAAAAAGCGGCGCAATAAAAAGAATGAGGATACTACAGTCACTGTGTCAGGAGTTTCCGCAAGTGGCACCTCAGATACTGGAGGTCAATCTACAGTCGAGGCACGGGGTGACGCTGGAGGTGAAGCCTCTGCGGACTCACCGATCCAGACCGCAAGAAAACTACTACAGAAAATGGTGCAATGGGTTCGCAAAGTTTTGCGGATTGACTCCTGACGAGATGCACACTGAGCTTCTATGTCAGTGCTATGGCTCAGAAGAGATCGACACACGGTTCGGGATAAAGCGACGGCCAGTCAAACGGAGCGGTGACGCTACCCGTGGCGATTACTCAGGGCTTATCGAGACTTTGTGTCGTGTGGCTTCGGAGATGGGATATAACGTGCCGCCCCCAGAGATAGAAGATGCGTAGCGCGCGGCTAGCGCGTCAGTGGCTTGACTATGAAGACCACATTGCTCGGCTCGACGCGGAATGTACCTACCCTGTCGAAGACCCAGAGTATGACGGCGTTGGCTCTGAGCCAAGCCTGTCGCATTCTTTTGGGGAGCTAGTTGGCCCCGTAAGGCAACCGCTTCCTCCGCTATACGGCGCTACAGCAGAGGGCGACTGGTATGACATTGAATCCAACTCAATTATAAACGAGACACACGAACGCTATGGCGATGAAGAGTCTGGATGGCAGTTATCTAAACCAGAACCGGCAAAGCGATACGTTCAATACAAAACAGTTCATGGGCCTGTAAATCACAGGAAGGAGTCCAAATGACCGGAAAGTTTACGATAGAGCTAGAGGGCGATGCGTACACGGATGGCCTTGCTACTGCTGACAAGTTTCTAGCAATTATTCAGGATCGTCTGATCAAGATCGAAGAGCTAGTCGAGACAAACATTGACGCCGTGGAAAATCTTGCTGGTGCAATTGAGTCACTGGAAGATGCTAGGCGAGCACTGAGCGATGTTGGTCAGGCTGAATAAACAGGACACCCACGCATCTGAGTTGATGGGTGCTGACACTGTAAAACTGTGCGAGATGCAGGGTTTCCCTCCGAGGCTGGAGAACGAACAGCAGTCTCGCGTTGAGGCAAACATATACGGCTTCAAGGCTGAATTTGCTGTTGCTAGGGTGCTGGGCGTCGATCCTCCCACAGTCAACGTCTTGACGGACGGCGGCATTGATCTTTGGTTTGACGACATATCAATCGACGTTAAGTTTACTAACCGCGATGGTGGCCCGTTGATATTCGACAATCAACAGAAGTTCAAGGCAGACTGCGCCGTGTTGGTCAGCAAGACCGACGATCCTGTTGCCATGCGGATATGGGGTGCGATAGGGAAAAAGGCTTTTCTTGCTCATGCTAAGACGCATGACTTTGGCTATGGGGAAAGGCTGGTAATGGAAGCCAGTGATATCAGGCCAATTGAGTGGCTTTGGCGTCACCTAATCGAGAGGCGGTTTGCATGAAAGACTTACCTGAGTACGTCCTCCCGTTTATTTTTGTGGCGGCTTTAAGCATTTATCTTATGTAGGCGTCTCTTCCTCTGGCTCCTCCTCGCAAGGGTTCTGTAGACTCCCACCGAAACCAACCCCATCTCCGCAAAGCCCCAGCTTTCGCTCCATTTTGTCGTTTAACAGCACAATGTTTAGCGAAAGCGCGAGAACAAAAATGAATAGCGTTAACCATTCGGTGCGCGTCAGAGACATAGCCTGCCTAGATGCGGCCTTCGCCCTTGTGGTGCTCGACGTTGATAAGGTGTTGATTGATGATGTCTTCCTTGGCCTGTCCGTGATACGACACAGCAAGAAGCTCATCCAGCAAAATGGTGTTCAGGCTTCTTTCCTGAAAGCCCTCAATATCAGGCGCTTCTGGTAGATACAGCTCTGCAAGTATTCTGCCGAACTTCCCCCTGCCGTCCATGTGCGTCCTGATCAACAGCTCAGAGCCCTCTGGCACCATCTGTGTCACATAATCTTTGGCGAGAAGGCCAAGAGCCTTCAGTTCTGGAGTTCCTCCGCGAGTCTCTGCTGTGTCTATGCCATACAGCCGCACTGACTGTTTGCTCAGGAGAATGTCAAATCCAGCGTCTATCGTCAGGATAATAGAGTCGCCATCTACTACACGCTCACAAGTCGCGTGATACAACCATTCGATATTCATTATTTATCTTTCCCTATAAGACGATCATACCGCTCGTTAAATCTGTTCATAACCTTGTCTATGTCTGCCTGTATCTGCTCTTCTATTTCCGCAAGTTGCAAACTTCTTGCCGGCGTAATATCTCTCACGGCGCGTATATTCTTGAGCCTCTTTCGCAAGCTTCGTAGCTCCTTCTCTGATCCCTTCATCATGGGCATCAGCTTGACGTACTCTCTGTTTTTTTCCATGAACGCGCCACGCTCTGCGCCACGAAGAACATCGTTCATTTGATTCTCTATCCCTGCAAGAGTAACCCTGCGCTCGTAATATCGTTCTGTTTTTGGTCTTTGGTTGATCTCTCCAACAAGGCGGCGCATAAATGGAACGTCCTTGGTTTCAAGCTCGACCTCATCGCTCAATGCCGCAGGTACTGCTCGGTAAATTACGCGCTCTGCGAATGCGCCAGCGCCGCCCATGCCCCAATCAATTAAATATCCAAACAAGTCAGGAGGTATTTCTATCACTCCGGGCTGGCTTTCATTTCCCGCCTCGGCAAGCCCAAAGAAGTCACGAGTAGCTAAAAACTCGGAAACACTCTTGTAAAACTGAGGCGTACTGGAGAATGATCGCCTAGAGAGTGGCTCCTGTGCTACCTCATAGGGGCTGTCTGGCGGGTATACAGGCGCCCCAAAGTAATTTGAGTTGAATGCAATATCGGCAAGGGGGCTGACTACGGTAGGGAACACTGTTTTTACCACCGACTCCGATACGGTCTCTCCGGTTGATGCGCCAACTGGGCTAAACGAACCCATCATTACGTTACCTACACGCGAACCTGCCGACGCAACAGACTCGCGTTCAGATGCCACCTGATACATCGCGTCTCCAAACACATGGAACACGTTGTATCCATAAGGCAATGGGATCATCGAATAATTCTTGGGATCGCCGCCCCACAGGGCGTGCGGGATTATCATGTTTCTGTTTCTTACATAATCCTCGATGTCTCTGAGTTCGTCCTCATCCATTAGCTCTTCTGCTAGAGCAGACATCAGCGCCCCGAAGCCAATCATGCTGAAGACGATGGCTTGTTTTGTTCTTGAGGAGTTAGGGCTAAATACGTTGAGTCCTCTCACCAGATTCGCAGTGCCTTGTACCGAGGCATTAAAGAACAGGTACAGGGCATTGAGCGTATTGCCTGACTGCCCTCTCCGGTTAAAGTTGACTGTCAAGTTCTTGGCAAGAGATGCGGCCTGCTGGATAGCAAGCTCTCTTGGCACGCCATTCTCAATCATCTTATCTCTAGCGACTTTGAACGTAGCAAACCGCACGCCGTTCTCTACTGCGGCATTGCTATCGTCAATGAAGTCTTTAACTGCGTTAAGCCCGGCTTCCGTGTTACCCCTAAAAGTTCCTTGGGCCATTCTCTGCATTTTTTCGATGTTGAGCTTTTGTTGTTCTGGCGTTCGAGAGTGGAACCAATCCGTTTTGGCGCCCGTCTTTATAAACTCGTCGTAGTCTCGCCTGTCTTGTGGGCTCAGTGAGTCAGCGTCTCTGTATCCCTTATAAAAAACCTTTATCGCAGACGGTCGCCCTTTGTCGATGCCCGGAATAAGGCCCAGTGGACTACCAAACGTCTGCTTTAAAACATCACTGACGATGCCTTTTGCGTCCTTAGCCAGACCGCCCTCCATCGACTGCTCACCGATGATGTTGTAGATCGCTGTCTGTATATCTCGGGCGAAGTTACCAATGACAAACTCAGGGTTAAGGCTGGTGTTGACGTATGACATCCATCGAGTCGCGTAATTAAGAGCATCGATTACTCTGTTTGCTGTGCCGCCATCGAGGTTAATCATTGCTTTTCGCAAGCCGGGGTCTGCGAACGCGATGTAATACTGCTGTCCGTCTATCTTTACTCCGAACAACTCATCAGCATAAGGGTTGAGAACCGGGTCTTTTCTCGGTGTGATTCTTCTTACCCAGTTTTTCTTGTCTGGCTCGTTTGATATATCTGAAAGCGTTTCCCCATATCTTTGCGAATCCGACCCGACATAGGTGTAAAAAGACTCAAAGGCGTTCACATATCTGGGGTTGTCCGGTGAGATCAACTGCCAAACATCGTCGTTTGGGTTGTCCTGTATCAAATCAAGAAGGCGCTTTCCGACCGATGTGTTCTTGACCGCACGCGCAGTCTTGACTCCTCGCTCAGTAACGATTGTAGCAATCGGAGAAAAGGCTTCGGTTTCTCGACCCATAGCCCTTTCCGTCTCTTTACCCATGATACTGAGGGAGCCACCAGAGCCTGCCGTTCTGGCGTTGGTCTCTATCGCCATATCCTCTTCTCGGGTGACGATCCCTCTGAGCGGGGTGTAATACTTGTAAAACGATGATATTTGCTGTCGTTCTTCTGAGGTCATCAGACCGCCCCGCTCCTCGATCAGCAGGGTTGTAGAGTTAATGTCGTCTACCTTTTTCGCAAGGCGGGTGTATGTCCTGCCCTTGTCATTGCCTCCAGACCACTCCCCCTTGGTGTCATTCCACTTTAAACCAAACTCAGTAAGCATACGGTTTTTTACATAGGCATCTGTCAGCCTTTGAAGCTTGCCACCAACACTAATGCTTCCTGCGCCACCATCCTGCATATCCTTGGCGGGGTTGATCTTCCGTATCCTGTCATTCCGCTCTATCGCATGGCGCAAAATCAAAAACTCGTCCATCTGATCTATCGACACGTTATTGTCTGACATGTCCTGAATAAAAGGTTCAAGCTCCCGCTCTTGAAAAGTTCGCTGGAAGTTGCCCAGCTTGCCGGGAATTGTCTCCTCTCCACGGTAAACGCTTTTGTCTACCGCTACCGGCGGCAAGCCGTCAGCTTTTCTTGATTCGTTAATCGCCTCTTCTATGTCTTTGAGACCGACCAACTTGTCCTGTACTTGATATATCAGTCGCTTAAACAAGCCATCAGATGGCGTTGCAAATGTCGGTGTTCCTTGCGGGGACGAGAAGTATCCGGCACGACGAGAGAATGCTATGGGGCCAGCCTTCAGTGATATGGCGCCTATAGGGTCTATTTGATGTGTCGATATGTATTCTTCTACTTTCCCTTGTGCTCTCTGGTTGCCCTTCTCAACGGCTTTGTTGGCCGCTTTTCTGCTAAACGATATTTCGTCTGAGATAAGGCCGAGTTTTTTGTTCTGACCTAAATCGCTAAGGGCAGAGGACGTATATCCTTCGGGTATTTGCAAGGCTCTATCACCGAACTCGATCACCTGCGAAAGGGCGCTAACGGTTTGTTTTTGCGCTTCGGGGATTGAAGATTTCTCCGTCTTGCTCGTAATCCCCAAAAAGTCAGATATTGCCCTGATCAACCTCTGTAGGAGGTTTTTGGGTCTTGCTTCATCTTGTGTCGCAAGCCCCTCTATGTCGGCGTCGACAACCTGATCCCTAGCTATCGGCAGGGCATTTTTTGGCTCTACCAAAACGCCACTAAGAAACTTTTGAAACTCAGGGTTGGTCATCCCGTAGGCAATGAACTCTCTTGTGTTCTGGGTGGCGTTCCTGAGCATTCCCGCAGTCTTTCCGCGTATGTCTATGGAGCCGTCGTCTATTTGCCTGTTGGTCTCCCGAATAACCTGACTCATGATCGAAGACATTTCGTTGTGGAACTCTCCGAAAGGCGTGCCAGCCGCACCTTTTCTTTCCCCCACTGTAAGGGCGTGAGACGTTGCGGCATGTATTAGCTCGTGTAACGAAGTCTCCTCTGCTTCTTGTATTGAGTTTATTCTGCCGGCGTCCCCACCCGCCAGAAACACCGTCGACGAATAAGGCGCGTCAAATATGTCTAGCGACTGAAAAAGGCCCAGCGTGCCGGGGTCTCTGGCAAAATCGCTTGGGGCCTTGTCTCCTACGTTGATAACCCTTACGTTGGTGTCAAGCCCTTCCGACTCCAGAGATGCCAGCTTATCCGCAACTCGTCCGGCTATCTCGGAGTAGGATTCGTTGCTAACCCGCTTTTGTAGCTCCCTCGCCGCCTCTGTGGCAGTCTTTCCGTTTAGGTGAGAAAACAGCTTGGTCACTTCTTGCTGTGTTTCTTTCTGATATTTTTTGGGCAACGGCAGTCTCTTTGAGAACGCTATCTCAGACATGTCAGCCATAGCAGACTCATTTACAAATCTGCCAAGCGCAGTTCTAAGCGCATTTGAAACATCAAACGCATTTAGTTCAGTCTCGAAGAGATCAGTCAGCAACAGGTCTAGGTTGTCATATCCCAGAAAGTCCTCTCGCTCCAGAGCCATTATCAGCCTTTTGGACACAGGGTTTACTTTTGCAAAATCTCCTGCGTTGAAGTCCGACAGCGGGTACTCGTACTCTATTCCCGCCTGCTCAAGATCATCAGCAAGCTGATCTCTGGCAATTTGTCTGCCACTACCACTCGCATAGGCTGGGGTTCGACGACTGAACATCACCTGATCTAGCCCTGCCACCTTAGCAAGTCGCTCCTCCTCCGCTTTTTGCTCTGGTGTTTTTTCTGTTGCGGCTGTGGCTTCGCCTGCTGGCGTTGCTTTAGCATCAATATCTTCTTCGTCAGTTACAGATTTTGCGCCCTCGGCAATTCCTTGTTGTAGTACGTCCCGCTCGGTGAACGGATCGTCTCTGTCTAGGAACCGCCCCGTCGCTCTTTCTAGCCTGTAAAGTGTCCTGATCTTGCCCCTTTTGCGTAGGCCGATTTCGCCAGCTTCAAGCGCAGTCAGGAACTCTGTAAAGGAAGATGCGTTGGCGTCTCTTGCGACGTTGAAAAGACCCCTGAAGAAATCAACAATCCGCTTGATGATTGATCTTGGCTTGCCGGTGAGCTTTACGGGCTTGGACTCCATGACAACACGACCAGCGATGCCGTCCCTGACCATTTCTGCCACGGCCTCCTCAATCAATGCCGTTGGTCTGTTTGCCAAGTCAGGATAGGTTTCTATTGCCCACTGCTCGTATGTTTGCTCTGTTCCTGACTTTTTATATCTAGTGGCGAGCTTCTCCAGCATTTTCAACTCGCTTTCGGTAATCAGGTCAATTTGTCTTAGCGCATGTAAAACCTCGTGATTAAGAACATCAACAACAGCCGCCTCCACATCCTGTGGCTTATCGGCTCTTGCCATGATTGCATCAAGAGCTACCTGTATAACCCTTTGATCGTTTGTGGAGTATCCACCCTCTGTTGTGAGGTCGGCGCCTTCCGCTACGCCACGCAAATAGATATTGCCGTCAGCATCTCGCTCTACATTTCTAATGAGGTTGGTGATCTTGGCGTCAATATCGGGGAGGTTAAGTGAATCAAGGCGCTGTCTGAGTACCTTCTCTAGCGCGTCTCTGGTTGCAACGGTTTCACCCGATGGCATTTCTGGAGAAGGGAGAGCAAGTGGCTCTGCGTCAGGCCGTAATGCTCTCGCGGCAGACAGAACACGCTGATATTTTTTTTCAGTGGTTGGCCCGAACTGCCCCTCAAACATAATCTTGGGCATATCCTGCCCTTCAGTTTCAAGGTAGCTCGTGGCGGCTTTTACCTGTCTTTTTGTGTATGGCTTTAGCTCAAACAGGGGTAGCTGGGTGGGCGTGTCGAAACGAGGGATTTGGCGAAGTTGGTGGTAAAAGAGTTGTTGTTCTGATGCTGTCAGGTCGTTAAGGGCTTGATCGCGTCTTAATTGAGTGCCGGTAAACAGCTTTGCCAGCTTTTTTATCTCTGGTGAATTTATGTCAGAGGATATGTTTTTGGCTTTTAAAAGCTCTCTAAAGTCTGAGTCTCCCAGTGTGTACTCACCGAATACCTCTCGGCTAGGAAGAAACGGCGCCCCCCTCGATCCATTAAGATACTCTGCGTATTGTCTGGCATCTTCTGCATTGACAAATGTGGCTCTCTTGGGCGGCTCTTTGCCAGCGTCGACTGCGGCTTGCTTCTCTTGCGCTGTAGCGGGTCTGTCTTTGATAAACGTGGTCAGCGCCCCATCTCGACTAACAGCGACGGCGTTTACGCCGCCCTTGACCACAGGCGAGAAGGTATCTGCTTCACTGGCGCCAGATATAAAGTCCGTAAGGTTGGCAATGTCATCACCAAGCTCTCTTTTTACCTCGGTGACTGTGAAACGATTTGTTTCTGGCAAGCCTTTTTTAAGGCGCCTCGCATTGATGCGCTGAGCTATTGTCTGGCGTTGCCGACCGATGCCTGCTTCTTGAGCCTGCTCGGCAGTCATCTCCTCTGGAAAGCCGCGCTCTAGTGTCGTGTTGCCTGCCGTGTTGACCTGATCCGCAGAAAAAGTGGCAGAATCTGGGCCTAAAAGGCGGCGACCCATAAGGTGAAGACTTTGGATTTGCTGGGGGGAATAGGTTTCTTTTGACTCGTCAATAACAAGACGGTTGTTTTGATAAATCCGCTCTTGCGAAGTCTGTCCGTTTAGTGCGCCGGCAAGACCCTGTAGCTTTGCCCTGTTATTAGGCGTATTTTCTAAAGGCTGAGAAGACCCGTACAGCCTGCCCTGACCATCAACAACGCCGATCTTCCCCGGCCTGTCTTCTGTTGTGACCTCTAGCTCTGCGACATCAAACTCTGGCTCTGTCGGAAAGTCGTCTCTTAGTACATCAACAACTTGACGGGCCGCACCTCGATATTGCTGGGCAACCTCTTCGGCTGTTCCGGCGAACTCTGTTGTTTCTAACAAGTCAGGAGCAATAACTCGATCATCCACCGCCGTGGACGGAAGATCATCTCTTGCCTGATTTTCCATGTCGGCAGAGACTCGTGCGGCATTGTCAGCCTGATCCTGCTGTACTTTGTCTCGTAGCCTTTGCTCTTCCTTGTTTGCTTCTTCTCTGTTCGACACCGTGCGTCGGTAGCCGGGAACAAAGCCCAGAAGAGTCTCCAGAGTAGCACCCGCAAAGCCACCAGCGGCGGCTTCTTCCAACCACGACTCTCCCACGTTTATGTCTGGATCGACATATTCTTGCAGGATCATGTCGTTGGCGTAGCTGACAGCGCCTTCTTGTCCGGCTTCTGCAAGCGCCGTAAAGCCTATCTCCCTGACTCTGCGACCAAGCGCCTCCATAGCCGTCGGGTCTTGCAGGATGCTTTTTTTGAACGGTCTGAGAAACTTAAATGCCTGACCAACAAGAGGGACAGCCGCCTCCGAAGCGCCGAGTAGAGCGGCCTTTTCTTTGCCCCTGCCGTACTCTACGGGGTCAACATCCACGCCACGTTCTCTGGCACGGACGCCTTCTTCTATATAAGACGCGGTGTTTGAGCTTGCTCCCAGTAGGGCGCCCCCTACCGTACCAATGCCAAAACCTATTATGGCTCCCGGCACGTTTCCAATAAGAAAACCTGCGCCTGCGCCTGCCGCAGATGAGCCAAAGAAGGGAATTGTACTACCTAGACCGCTGAACAACAGGTTTAGCGTGCCATCGTCGTATTCTTCATCATATCCGTACTTTTCTCTTACAGACTCTACGATAGCTCTGTTTTGCTCTGCAAGCTCCTCATCAGCGTCCATGTCGCCATCAGTGAACATTGCAGAAAAGCCAGCAGGAGCCTGACGCGCCATCATTTCGGCGCTACCCAGCGTCCTTTGACCAGCCTCGACTACGCTATCAAAAAACCCCGTTTCTTCTTTGAGGCCCATTCGATCGTAGTAATCATCTCGATCTAGGTTAGAGTAGTATTTTTGATACAGCGCATCGGCAAGCTCTTTGTCGCCAACATCATCATATTCAGGGTATTTAGCCCTGAAATTCGTTAACCCCGACATCGCTACTTAGGGCCCCGCTTGTCGGCTAAGTATCTGGGTGTTGATATTTGCTGGATCATCGAGATCAGCGCCGTCCTCATCCGCCGCAGGCAAGGCTATTCCGTACTGGCCTGCAAGATTTTGAAGCATCTTGTCAATGCGGTTCATTAGGTCTTGAGACGACTTAGGCAGTGTCTGACCATAGCCAGACGCTGTCAGCGCCACTAACTGATCTTGTAGACCGTTCCTTATGCCAGAGTAAGCCCTGAGAAGCTCTCTTCTGTCTGTGTCACTGCTAACCCTGAGTTTTGCATCCAGACCCATCAGTTCTGCGCCCAACATTCTTTGTGTCTTGACTAAGCTGTCTTGGCGTTTCTGAGCCGCTGTTGCGGCATCAAACTGGCCCTTTCTTTCCGCTATATCGATCTTGCTTATGTCTCTTGCGGCTTCTTCTGCAACCTTGCTCATGCCTCCTATTCCAGATGCAACATCCCCCTTGCCAATGCCTTCAGCCAGACGGAAGAGCATGTTCGACTTGGTGCGTCGGTCTAGGTCTGACCTTATGTCTGAGTAGTCAAGTGTAGGTATTTCGACTTCTTTGTCACTGTCTACCCCGAGACTCATCAAGTATTCAAGCCGAGAGCGGTAGTCGTCGGAACTAAACACAGAATCCGATTGAACCTCTTTTCCGTCGCCTTCCAAGTTTACGCCGCCTGCTTCATTTTTGCTGTCTTCCTTAGTGGGGTCAGCCGTTGCGATTCCTGATTGAGAGACATCTACGACTTCTGTGCTATCACCATCCATGCCCGGAAGGGTCGTGTAGTCAGTGTATTCTGGCATAATACTTGAGACGCCCTGCGTTTGAGTTTTGCTTCTTCCTTTCACAGACGCATCTTTTTTGCCAGATGGACTCTCACCCAAAACTCGTTGCCTGAAAAACTCCATTGGCGTCATGTCAAGATCGTCAACCAAGCTCGGTCTGTTTTCTAAGCGTTGGCTTATCTCCTCTGGAGTAAAAACATCTCGATACCCGTATGGGTCAGTTTTTCTCTCCTCGAACGGCCCCGGCATATCGCTCGCCAAAAGAAGGCTATCACTCAAAGGGTTTTTTGCCTCTGACATTCTTGAGCTTTGTGCGATCCTTCCCGGTATTTCTGAGATGTAACTCGCGGCACTCCCAATCGGCTCTAATATGTTTTCTCTAACAGCATCACCAATTGCCCCCGGATCATCAAGGAAACCAGTGGGTCTTCTTTGATATGTCGAGTCTTCCCTTTCAGGGGCGCCGACGATTCTGGAAGAGCCGTCAAATGTGGGATCAACCGTAGGAGCCATTCTGCGGTTGTATTCACCCATTGCCGCTGTGATTTCTTTTTCCTCATACCCCTTTTGGGTAATTTGCAACGGACTCAAACCAACAGCCACCAAATCCAGTATTTCCTGCGCCCTGCCGCCATTAGCCATTCTTACAATCCCGCCCCCAGACATCATCTGAGGCGGCATGGCCTGCTCTATTCCCTGCGGAGGCATTTGAGGGGGGGGCATCTGAGGCATACGTTGCGGCATCTGCGGGGCCATAGCCATCTGAGGAGCCATCTGCGGAGGCATGGACGCCATGATGCCTTCTTGCATCACTTTGTCTTTAACAGTGCCTTGCGGCATCTGCTCTTGCTCTGCCTTGTACCGCTTACGCATATCTGATCTGCGCTGTATCTCAGACACAACCAGATACTGCGGCACCTGACCGCTAGGCATCTGGGCTTCCTGCATCAACGCTTGATCGGGCAAACCCTTGATAATGTCTTCTTGTTGAAGAATGTTCATTAGTTTGTCCTTCCTCCAAATGCGTTATACAGCCCAGCAGACGCTATCCCTGCACTCAACAACTGTTGCATGGTGGACGGTTGCATACCAAAGGCCGTCTGAGTTGTTCCGGGTGAGACCGGAGTGCCTTGTAGCATCTGGCTGTAAAAACCAAGTTGCTCTTGCGGGAATGCTCTTTGGCGCAAGAAATCCTGATAGCCAATATCCATGCCCGCCTGACGGAGCCTGCGCTCTGCCTCTCCAGCGGACTGCATGTTACGGAGTCTTTCGATCTCCATGCGCTGACGCTGATCTGAGTAATCACCTAGCATCCCAGCCGCCTGTAGCCGCTGTGCGTCTCCTGACAACAAGTTACCGTAAGCCGCTTGACCTAGCTGGGCGGCTTGCTGTGCATACGTCCTATCCTGACCTAGAGCCTGCTGTGCCTGACCATATGCCTGTTGCATACCAGCGCCATATATATCTCCAAGCTGACGCTCTAGGTTACGCTGACGCTCTGCCTGCATAATCCCTTCACGATATCCACCCAGACTGCCCTGACCAGCCGCTTGCAGGCCAAAGTCCCGACCCATGATGTCAGACTGACGGCGGGTTTCCCGCATCTGGTTATCCAGAACAAGTTGCTGATAAGGATTCATGTAGGACGCCATCGCGTAAGGGTCAGCCATTGACGGCATCTCTTGCGCTCGACGAGTTACCTCCAGCATCGTGCCAGCATAAGGACTGCCCATGCCGACAGTGCCAGCAATATTGCCAGCTACATCAAGCTCTGGTGATGTCCCAGATACGCCCATCTCCGTAAACCGCGACATGGCTTCCTGTTCGGCAGGAGCAAAATATGCCATGCGGGGAGCAGGATACGGGGTGTATTGCTCCGCAGACTCATAGCCGACACGGGCTAACAGGTCTTTGTAGTATGGCTCTGCATACTCTGGTAGGTTTGACTGTATTACCTTGGACTCTGTCGGAGCAGAGCTTCCGCCGCCTTTACCCATTTTTCATACCCTTTTCATAGAATGCCGCTGACTTCTCAAAGCCATCAGCCTGTAGATATTTCCAAAAGCCAAATCTTGCCACGCCCTCAATGCCATCACACCCCATATCCAAACCGTATCGGGTGATCTGCTCAAGCAATAGGTTGTACCAAGAATCAAAATCTTCGCCGCCAAGAAAGTGCATGCATAGCACCCGTTTAGCGGGGTATTGCGTTACCTCTGTGGTTAAACAACCCCACACCTTCTTATCATCGTCAAAGGCTATCCAAAGCTGTGTACTGCCCATAACCACTGCGGCACACAGATGCTCCATCGTCCAGCGTCCGTTGCACCTCTCGACGGCAGGTTCAAGATAATGACGTACATCATTCCAAGCCGTGTGGGCGTGTTCCAACGGGACTAAACTAATGTTCATGCTGGCATGACTTTCCTTTCATCTATTCTAGGTGCCTGCTTTGTTGTGCCGTTGCGCTCAACGCGCACCCGCTCCATCATAGTGTCTAGCTTCTTGGCGCCAGCATCAGAGCTACCATCACCAATCCCAGACACCACATCTGCTGGAACAATAAACTCACCGGGCGACACCGCGACAGGCTGTTCACTACCTATCATACCCTGAACCATGTCATCCATGCCCCCTCCGGGGCCAGAAATCATGCCTTCCGTCTGAGCATTTGGTACAACACCTCTGAGAATTGTATCTCGCGCAAGTTGAAATACATCTGATCCGTATTTCTGAATAAACATGTCAATGATCTGACTAGCAAGACCCTCGTTTACCTCACCCAAAACCGCAGACTGAAGTGCTCTCATCTCCATTTCTGGAGGCATTCCTTCATCTGCGCCGCGAGTAAATTCAGTGGGCACCCGCGCTATACCACCATCAGGCACAGTGCTTTCCATCATGGAGGTGCGGATAGGTATATCGCCACCTGTGGGTGGTGGCCCAACCTGTGGTGCTGGAGCGGGGCCAACTTCTGGCATTTTTTCAGGAATCTGACCACCTTGAGCGAAGTTAAAGTTAAGACTTCCAAGGTAGCCAAGACCACCAGCCGATAGGCTCGACAAATACTTAGCCGTTTCTGGGTCGAGGTTATTCAGGTATTCTTGAACACGTGCCTGCACTTCTGGATCAAGCCCCTTGACGGAGTCTGGCACATCTGGCGTTGCCGGTTCTGCTGTAGCTCCCGTAAACTCCGCGTCCGTTACAACTCCATCTCCATCGAGGTCGTAGCCTTTTGCTCTGGTTTGCTCTTGATTAGCTATCGCCTCGCTCAAAGACATGCCGCGATCCGTCAACTCTGAGAGTCTGCCTCTTTGAGCCATATTGAAAGGGGCTAGCGGCGCGTACTGCTCAAACATATTTTGTTGCGTTGTAGACAGCGTAGAGCCTTCAGAGGCCAAGCCCATGACTGACGCCTCATCAAGAGGGCCGGGATCTAGCTTCTCAAGTGTACGCCGATACTCGTTCATCTGAGCATTAGACTGAGGTGACTGTAAAATTGGGTCAAAGTACTGACTGCGAGATATGACACCCTGCCTCATTGGCCTATATCCCCTGTCGGGAACATCAGGGGTGCCGACTATGTTGCCATCTGGGTCACGAGTTAGGTTCTGAAAGTAACTAAACTCTGGCTCAAACCCCGGCATATAGTTTTTTGGTGGGGCAATAACATCTTGACCCCGTTGTCTTTTTTGTACTTCAACTGGGTCAATTCCGCCGTACCCTCTAGGCCCACCCATAAATCGCGCTACATCTCTGGCAACACCCAGTCCGCCAAACCGAGTTGCGTTATCGTATGGGTTTTTGTCTTCTTCGGTGTTTCCGCCTTCTGCCATTCTTCTTATTTGACCACCGCTTGCGGCGTAAATGGGTGGTGGAGTGCGACGACTCATTTCTGATCTTGCGTCTGACAAGCCAGTGGGTATTCCGGGCTGTGCCATTGCATAGCCACGCTGTAGGTCGCCATAGGCTTCTTTTCTATCTGCCTCTGCCTCACCCAAGCGAGCCATCTCCTGTCTGTCGAACTGCTCTTGCATCTTATCTTGTTCCACAATGCCTGATGTAATGCCAGCACCAGCTATGTTTCCGGTAAGCCCAAGGTTCTGACTTATACCTTCGCCAACGCCAGTGCCTGACTTAAAGGCATCAGGTACGCTCCCCCTTAACTGATCTAACGGACTAGCATCAAGTCCGGTCATTTGAGCAAGCTCTACAGACGGAGTTGCCCCAGCCAAAACAGACGGGTCTGCCGCAGTGACCTCTGAGCCAAACTCAAGACCTTTTTCTAAAACAGAGGCATCTGCGGCACTTATTGCGTCAGCAAGTTCGCCACCCTGAACAACATCTGCGGCAGTGGTGGCCCCCACCTCTGCGGCACCAGCCACATCCGCAATACCAGCACCAAAGCCTGCTGTCAGACCAGAGAGAATGCCACGCTTGAGATCGCCTGTTACAGCCGCCGTTCCTGCGCCTACAAGAGCGCCTGTGCCTAACGCACTAAGACCCAAGCCCTTTGCCGCAAAACCCAACAGGAGCGGTAGGAACGCCTCTGGCTGTCCTGTAACGGGGTTTGTGGTGAGTCTGCCGCCGGGAACCAGAGAGGCTATCCCTGCCACTTCAGCGGGGTTCATATGGACAAGCATGGAATCGCCATAACGACCATGCCTAGCCATCTCATCCATCATCGGTTTTGCTGGGTATCTATTCATCAACTTGTCTCTACTCCAAACATATTGAAGCTAAGGCCAGTGCCACTTGCGTACACCTTGACCACATCGCTTTGATTAAGCGTCAGTCCTAACACAGCAGAAAATGTGTCCGTTGCTGAGACTGACTTATCATAATAAATAAACTGCTTGTTGTCTGCTCCTGCACCCGCAACATGGACACTTAGTCTAAATGTCAGTGCGCCAGAGGTACGGTTGGCAACATTAATAGAGCTAACGGTTGTCTGGTTTAAGTTCGGCACCGTATACAGCGTGGTTGTTGTCGTGGCAGACGGGTCAAGTTGCCCCAGAACTTTGATGACATCAGCCATTGCTCGCACCCATCAGCAAGAACTGAAACCGGCGCAGAGCCAGTGACGAGTCCTTATTTGTCTTGTTTGTGTTGCCTTCTACGGTTGACGATATGTCTTGTAGTGATTGCTCTATTGTTCTGCGAGCAACCTGCTCGTTTTCTCGCTCATAATCTGGGCTGGCTACCGGCAATGTCGTGTATTTAGGCATAAGTATCTATTGCTCTTCCCTTGGTGGAGTCAGTAGAGGGGGTTACATCAACAGATGTAGGTTGAAATTTGACCTTTGCAGACTCAGCAGGCATCTGAGCATCGTTTAAAGCGGTGGGGTTCATTGCAGGATTGGCCGCACCCGCAACAATACCAGTCGGCTTCTGCATCATGTTGGGCCGGTTAACACCGTCCACTTGTAAAGGATCGCGAGGCATGTGTCATCCTTTCTGCGTCCATCTGTTCTGACATCAAATCG
>Ga0070749_10000494_pt1 | contig 26580 bp, 38 predicted proteins | sample VirMetDEL_Nov_18_FD_75180 | JGI IMG/M metagenome (GOLD analysis project Ga0070749, IMG submission 75180) | Aqueous microbial communities from the Delaware River and Bay under freshwater to marine salinity gradient to study organic matter... | ecosystem: Environmental > Aquatic > Marine >...
CTCTGTATCGTTCATCAAGTTACGAACTTTTCTACCAAAACGATATGCTAGATCTGCGGTATGGGTGGTTTGGATAATTTTCAATTTAGGGTTGCACCCCATCATCCAAGCGGGAAACAGGAAACTGGCAAATTCTGATTTAGTATGTCGTGGTGGCATGTTCACAATTAATCTAGAAATTTTTTTTGATCTGATGGCATCCAGTTTCTCAGCAATGATTTTATGGTGTGGCCCCTCTACGAACTCTGGCCATATATATTTCACAAAACCCAAAAAGGATTCTTTTGCATTACCTGCTCGTTCAAGCAAAAGTTTTCTTGCTTCTAACTTTTTAAGGAAGAGAAATCTCTCTTCATTGGTCATAGAATTGAAATCTATTTCTGGAGTCATCTTATGTCTGTATAATATACATAAAGGTTTTTCATATGCAAATTCGAAATTTAGGGGGTTGGGGGTCTTTTTAATTTGTCTTTGATGTTCCATCAAAGTCTTAGTATCTCTTATGCGAAATTCGTGGGCAGGCGCTAGCCTACCCACGCAAGTGGATTAATTTCTATTATTAGAAATCTTTGATGCTTTTGTGTCGCGTCTTAAATCAATATTTAATATTAATCTAAAATCATAGAAACCTTGTTGAGCATCATACTTACTGCTTATTCTCACCTCATCATCATTTAGACTATCAAAGCCTAAATGATCGATAAGGGCTTGTTTATAAAACTTAGCTTCTTCTAAAGTTTTATAAGTGCTTTCCATTCTGAAATATAAATAATGATTATCGCTCATATTTACTTCCACATAAATGGCAAGAAAGCTAGCCACACAAGTAATATAATTATGATTATATATAAAAAAGTAAGCGCCAACATTAGTACCCCCTACTCATATCAGAATAAGACAAGCCATTAAATTTGAGGCTTTGTTTGGTGAATACTTTCCACTTATCACTTACCCACCTATGCCAAGGCTTGTTTAATGGATCGTAGTCTATTAAACCTACGTCTAAATGATCGAAGCTCACTGAACTACGATCACTGTTTAAGTGATCGTAGTTATATTCATAATTGAATAAATCTAATTGTTTATCCATTAAATAAACTTCTTTCTTAATTGGCTAACAAATTTAGTTTTGTACTTAGCAAAAAGAGTTGGGTTGTCTTTCTCTAATTGTTTAGAGTCAAATCTAATTTGAATAGTGTTCATTAGCTCAAGTGATCTATTCTTATACATAAATACATGAGCTACTTTTTCATCTTGTAAGCTCATATATGCCTCAATGCCACTTTCTTTAAATAAGAAATCAGCATGATCTTTACAGTTTTTGGCTTTCTCATATAAAGCCATAGCATCAAAAAGGGTTTTTAATTCTACACCTTTTTCTTTTGCTTTTTTTAATGTCTTAATCATTTTATATCCTTTCGACATACGTCGAAATTAAACTTTATTTTTTATTTTGTCAATAGGATATTATAGGAATATATTTCCTATATGAGATATCAAAATACTTTGAATTGGTGGATATGTGTAGGAATTCACTCTCTCGAGCTCTCTCTATCCTTTTATCTCATAAAGAAGCGAGGTACAGGCATGAAAAGAAACTATTTAAATCTAGGTTTCATTACAGGTAAAATGTTTAAATTATACCTGTCCCAACGGAGTATAACGTTGTGGGTATAACACAAAGCCTCGCTCTAAAACAAACTATCAATCTGGCGCAAGCCGGATTGATCTTTTCGAAAGGAAAACAACCATGGCGCAAGCTAAAATGTATCAAGTAGATTACCTATCTGGCAAGGTGCGTGAAGCATTCAAAGAGCATGAGGATATACTTGAGCAACAAATACGAATTGAAGAGAATGATTTTGTCCAGAGCAAGCAAGATGAGATAGCCAAAAAACTTGGCGCTGACAAAATTAAAAAGGCTTTAGCAGATGCTGAAGAGCAACTACAAAAGGCCCAGGACCAAGCGAAAGATTTTATCAGAACTTTCGCGAACAAGCATAGATTGACTGACACTTTAGACTATAAGTTAAGAGGCTTGGGAAGTGGTGAACGCGTTAAGGCTCACGATATTGACGATCAAGTTAAAGATTTTGCTAGGAAGTACGCAACAACTTATATGAAGAAGTCTAAGGCTATGAAAGAAAGAGAAAAGCTCAGACAACTTCGCACTAATTGTCAAGACGCGATCAAGCTCACGAATGATATAGAAGACGCACAATTAAAAGTCGAAAACATTCTCAAGGCCAAAGCGCCTTTCATGTTAGAACACTATGCGCCCAATGTAGCTTTATTAGAAGCGCCCAAAAGAGTAGAAGAAGAATTATAAAAATAAAAAGGGGGGATTTATTCCCCCCTTTAAAAAATCTTTAGCTAAAATCCGCCCAATCCTCAACTTCATCAAGAGAATTTTTAAACGGATAATTTTTTAAAAATTGATGATGTCTATCTAAATTACCCCCAAAAGCTTCGTACTCTTGCGCATGCTTTAAAATTTCTTTGCGTAATGAATTGAGCTTTTTAATCTTACTCATCATATTTCGCTCATGCTCTACACATTGAATTGATTGACACAAAGCCAAAAACTCTTTTAGAGTTTCATGCTCAAAAGTACGCATAGCAATACCCCCCAATAAATTTTCTCTTGTGTTTCCGTAATGGTTTCCGTTTCTATTAACATAATAGTTATTGAAGCCAATATGGATTTGAAGATCTAAATCGTAATTTGAAAAGCTTGGCAATTCGTCGTTGCCATAAGACGAATTTTCCCAACCATGCAACAAGTCGCCAAAGGTAGCCTTGAAGCGATCTTCTAATTGTTTCCAAGACAATCCATTTTGCATTTTTATAATATCCATTTTTATTCCCTTACTTGTAAAATTTGGTTTGTGTAAATGCTCCCTATCTCATCAAAGAAGCCAATCTCACTTGCTTTTAAATCAACAAGCAAAATTGATTTTAGTCCTTTTCCTTGTTTGATACTTTCGCAAGATATAGCATTGCAAATTCCCAAGCCATTATTGACAAGTAATTTTGTTCCTTTCTTTATTTTTAATAAAGTTTCTTTATTTAGCATTTTTTCATCCTTTCGTAAATTAATCCTTGTAATCTATCCTATTTTATCCTATAGTCAATATATAAATTTACCGAAAGGATTTATAAAATGTTAATTAGATTAGGCAAAACCTCCAAAATGAAAGGCTTCAGTTTTGGATTAGATGCGCGTAATTGTATAACGGGCTCAAAGCTTAGAGATATTAAAGGCTCTGTCTGTTCTAAGTGTTACGCAATGAAAGGAAATTTTAATTTTCCTAGTGTTCGAAAAGGTAAAGCAACCAATTTAAAACATTTGGAGGCGCCATACTTTGTTGATGTAATGACTTATCAATTACAAGACATAAAATATTTTAGATGGTTCGATAGTGGCGACTTGCCATCAATTGAAGCATTAGAAAAAATTGTACAGATTGCGAAAAATACACCCAATTGTAAACATTGGTTACCCACAAGGGAGGTTAAAATAATTAAAGAGTATTTAATTACTAATAAATTTCCTAAAAATTTAGTGGTTCGTGTATCGTCGCCCATGATCGACGAAAAACCGATCAAAGGCTTTCGCAATACGTCAACAGTTCATGCAAAGGAAAATCCTTTCGGCTTTGCGTGTCCGTCCCAACAACAAGGCAATCAATGTTTAAATTGTGTTGCCTGTTGGGACAAAAGAGTAAGGAATGTTTCTTATGAACAACACTAAAGAAATAATCCTTGATAAATTATCTGACAAATTGGCGACGATGTCCGTCAATGATTTTTCCAATTTGGTAGATAAATATAACTTGGGTATAGAAGATTTGGACAAAATCTTCTATACTCTTAGAGATAAACTATACTTAGAAACAAAGAAAGGCAGAAAACTAAATGAGCGATAGTATGTTTTTAAAGCTTTCAAATGCTATTGAGTGTTTGAAAGAGTTGGATGATTATATAATGGATATTATAGAAAACCCCAACAATGAAGATGAGGACGAAAAAAAAGCTAGTGTTGCAAGAATACTAGAAAATAATGGAATGTATAATCATGTTAGAAAGGATGAAAGAAATGATTGAGCGCCCAACTTTTACCGATTTAAAAAAGCATTGGACAGATACCGCCAATAATTTATTGCAAGGCTTGGAAGTAACCCAAGTTAAATATGAGGAAAATGAAGAGGGGGAACATGGAATAGTGATTTGCCTTAATCATAAAGTAAGGCCTCATAAAATTGATATTCAATTAACTATCATGTCCGACGATGAGGGGAACGGGTTTGGCTCCATTCATACGAATGTAGTTGAAGTCCCCGTCTTGCCTATACTATGAATTCAAAAAATTTAAATTGGCCTGGACCTTTTCCCCCGGGCCAATTTTCCCCAGGGCATGACCCCAGGCTCGAGCATATTAATAAATTTATCGAAGACGCGCGCAGGCGCATGCTCTCTCACGATCCAGGGACACAGGCTCAGGAACAAGCCTGGGCCGAGCTCAAGAACCTGCTCAGGCGCAAGAACCTGGGCGATGTATGGATCCCGAAATTTTAATTTGACATCCAGGCTTTTTTCATGTTTAATCGACCTATAATATCCTATATGGATAATCGCTCTTTAAACCGAAAGGAAGTAAATATGAAAACAATCGTTCACGTTAACCAACACATGATCAAGTACAACAAGAAATGGGGAACTGAATACCCCGTTCTTACTGTGAAGCATGGAGGTAAGACCTACTACGGACACCAGGTCACCTACCATGATGGATGTGAGACCATCTACAGGCCCCATCAGCCTTTGAGCTGCGGGGCGGTCTGCTGGATCGAGACCGACGGAGATGTGTCCATCTTCGATTGGAATGCAAAGTCACACGAGGATAGCGGACTCACTCACCCAATGATCACGAACGAGCGTAAGACGATACGCCGGCTTGGCTCCAAGTCCTGGACCGAGTCTGATAACGCTGACCTAATCAATAAATCGGACGAAAGGTTCGATAGAGAACTAAGCGTTGCAATTGATCACGAGTTAATTAAGAACCCAAGCGAATGGAAACAAAATGAAAATCCTAAATACCAAGAGGATCCAGAGAATTGGGTAGACTAAACAGAAAGCCCTGGGGAAACCTGGGGCTTTTATTTTGGCCAATTGGCCGTCGACACCGAGCCGGTCACGAGCGCAAGCTCAAGCGCTGGCTCAAGGTTCGTTTTCCAAGGTTGATTGATCACGGCAACGGGGTCAAGCTCACGCATGTCATTGGTCGCAAGCTCACGGACCACGGATCCTGAAAAAATATACAAGGCTCTCTCTTCGAGGGCGTTTGCCATAATAAAATTATCCCTCATTAGAGAATAACGCTTTAAATTCCATGAAATTTGAAATGGAGAGATGTCCAATCTGTAATTTTTAGTCACCTTAAGTTCACACCAAAAAGAGAAGTTCTTCTTATACTTCTCAGAGCGAAAAACCCCTAATAAATCTGGTATTCCAGGTGTTCCATAGGTTTCAATTCTAGTCCAAAAAACATTAGGGGTGACGTCTTTAATGTTCTTCCAAAAAGTAGACTCTTTTTTCTTTCCTACGGGTGATCCCTTTTTTATTTTCGGGTCTTGTATTTCTCGGTTTGACGATACGAACTTCTGCCCCTTCAACGTAGCAGAGTTTGACTCCAAGTTCTTTTTGATAAGGTTTGAGCTTTTGGCCTGCTCCACCGACACTCTTGCCATTTACAATTTTACTGCCATTCGAAGTCTTAACATCAAAAAAATAAGTTTTTCCATTCTCTGGATTGACCACGATAATATCGATTGGCCCCTGCTCACACACATTTGTAAATACATAATATCCCTCGCTAAGAAATTTGTTGATCGCTATGTTCTGGCTGATCATCGCCTTGAATTGTCTCGGATCCACCTTCCTCTTCAACTTTCTCGGGGGTTATATCAATAATAACGTGTTTTTGTAATCCTTCAATAAGTTTAGTCACCTGGTCTAAGCTCATACTATCAATCTTTCCTACGTTCACAGTTTGAGTATGATTGTAAAGTCCGGCTACCTTGCCCCTCTCTCGTTCAGCATCAATGGCTTTACCAATATTACCTTCTTGTTCTGCTTTCATACCAAGAGTATGCATTCTTTTATAGAATGAGTTCTTTGATATTTTAAAGATGTTATATTGATCTTCCCTTAATTCACGAATGTATTGGGCAACCTTTGGAAACTCACTTTCTTTCTGCAATTTATATGCCATATTCCTGGCGGTCTTTTCAGAGTAACCTGCCTCTTTTGCACATTGAGTAGCAGATTTAATATTCTCTCCATCAACCAGGGCATGAGCAAACTTTATTTGCATTGGAGTAAGTTCTTCTTGTAAATCAACAAGGTGACTCGAGAGCTTCCTATCTTCAAGTTTTTTCATATATAGAGGAATATTTACAAATCTATTAAAAATAATCAACTCAAATGTTTCCTCGCCTCCGAAAAGTGATTTAGAGAGAATGTTTTATTCTCTGAGAGAATGTTAGAGAGAATGTTTTTTTGTTCTACTATTATTGATTTATAAAGGTTTTTGTTGTTAGAGAGAACAAAAGAATGTTTTTTGAACAATTTTAATTTTTTTTTTTTATTTTGTAGAAATTCTTCTTTTATAGTAATTTATTCTCATGACTACGGAAATGCTTTCGGCCGTGGTCCAGGAGCCGTTGTCTATTTATATCCTTCCTTATCGACAATTCCCGTAGACAATGGCTCCATTATCGTATATCCTATAAACATAATGTCAGAGCAACAGACAGATAGATTTTTGGACATCAATAGGAGACTACATGACGAAGATTTTGAAGTTCAAAAAGAAACACAAAGATCGGGACGATGAGGTAGATGAAGTGATATTACATTTCTATCCACCCTTCACAATTCAGAACTTTGTAAAATTAGTTCAGCATTATGGTGTCGAACATGAAGAGATCGTAATGCCTGCTTTAGAATACATAGAAAGAGAGGTACAAAAGCATGAACAAAAAAGTTGAACCAAACACTAAACCCATATGGAAAGAGACTCCCTATCAAGAGTATCATTTCGGACATATCATCAGCAAATTGGTAGAGCACCCATACGGGTGGTCAAAAATACCATTGTTTTCCAGGGACGAGAAAAAAGATGTCAGAGAAAATATTTGATTGGAGAGGTGTGGCAGGAAAAATTTGTCCAGAGAGATTAAAAACTTCTTTGGATTGTTGGATGTCCTTAAATGCTACGATTGAGAAACTTGACAAACAATCAGATTGGTATGCGGATCAAAACTTACTTCATGCATCGGCCATTAAAAAAGCATATGCAATCACTTTGGAGAAGACTGCGAATACTCTTATCGACGAAGTGGTGGGAAAGTTGGACGAGCTCATACCCGATGAAAAGTGATTATACAATTAATGTAATTAACAATTTAACAGGCGAGCGTCGTTCGTTGTCCGTGATTGGTTATCAAATAACAACACAAGAAATCAATGAGGCGCTTACCAAACTACATAATAGAAAGGCACAAATGAATAAGAAAGGAAATAAAATTAACTTTAACTACTCTTCAGAGTTCTATCGATCCCGCGGAAAAGACTTTCAAACAAGACAACGACAAATGGATAGAGATCTATGGAGAGCCGGTAAAATAATGGGAAAAAATTATTTTACAAACCCCAATAAAAGTAAGGAAGTAGAGAATGGATAAATATTTAGATATACCTGGGTGGTTTAACTCCCACGACGCATACATGTGGTGTGCAAGATTAGCTAAGGACGGAGAAGATATCGTCGAGATAGGTTGTTTCGCGGGTCGTGGTACGCGGTTCTTGTGTGATGCCCTGGTGGCTATGGGGAAACCGAACGTCAAAGTTCATGTCATCGATACATTTGAAGGGAGTGGAGAAGAACATTCCGAAGTTAACTGTAGCGAAATGTATGGCCTATTTACGAAGCATCTCCAGGACCATATCGACTCGGGTAGAGTACAAATCAATGTCAATCGAAGTGACAATCAGCAATTAATAAATTCTTTTAAAGATGAAAGTATAGCTGCGGTTATAGTAGACGGAGATCATACCTATGATGCAGTGGCCGACGATGTAATCAATTGGTGGCCGAAAGTAAAAAAAGATGGCATTTTAATTGGAGATGATGTTCGATGGGCTTCCGTTAAAGAAGGGGCGATGAAAGGATTTAATCATCATCACATTGATGAAATGAATATAATAACAGGAGATGAAGGTTGGTACGCAAAAATAAAATCAAACCAGCTAGAACAGTACAAACTGAAACTAGTTCCAGGGGTGAATTGCATGAAATACTCTGGCTAGACGCGTACGAAGAAAGTGCAGGTTGGCATAGTATTGAAGAAGCCCTTCGTATGAAACCCAAACCTGTTCTCTCTTCGGGGTATCTTATCTGGGAAGACAAAGACTCTATCATTCTTGCTTCCGATATAGACCCCAAAGCATTACAAGTTTTAAAAGAAGCTCCCACCAAAGAAGAATTACTACAAAGAATTAAAAAATTAGACCTGGACGGATCGGATTGTGGGAGACTCCAAGTGATCCCAGGGCAGTGGTTAAAAGAAAAAAAGCAAGTCAAGTAGTTTATTTGCCTAAATAGTAAATAAAGTAGTGGAAATTTAGATATCGACTTTGATATACTATAAGTTTCCGACTAAATAACTATAACAAGGGGGCAATAAATGACTGATAAAAACCAAAATACTTTGACACCAATTCAACTAAGAAATCTATACATAGCAAAACTACAAAACCATATCTGCAAATTGAAGAGACAAGTCTCCCCTGCCGGCCATGAGGATCTAAAAAGAAGTTAGTCTAATTCAGGTACAAAAGCCCTACGATCTAAGATTAAGGCTTTTTCCAACAAAGAGTCCACCTGGACCATTGTCTTATCCCAATCTTCTGCAAGGCAGCTCGTACTAGAACCATCAGAAAAAGTCACTTTTACCTTTTCCACTTCGTCTTTTAGCACTTCGTCGTGTTCTGTTAATCGGATAACAGAAAGCACGATTTTATTTTTTATATCGTTCAACATTTCGTTGTCTTTTTTAAAAGGCGAAGGTTAGAAACTGAGGGTAATGACCTTCGCCCTTTATATAAATATAGGATAATTTTGGGTAAATTTCTACTAAAAAGTCAACAGGAATTTAATTCCTAGCCAGGGCAAAGGGGAAGGAAGATACCCCTAAGTTAGACCCCCTTGGCTAGGCTTCCTTAATACAACACCCACCCTGGAAAGGAGGCTTGTGGTAGAAAACATACAAAAGACCACAAGTAATGTCTAAAGGACAGGCGTTGTATTAAAGATATAAAATGGGACGAGGGAGAACATACAAAACCCCGCCCCATTTTTTCATGCGAGAACATGAAACCTTTGTATCTTTGGGAGATAGACGAAGGTATTACCAACTCTCGCGGTCGGCAATTAAGTGAAGAGATGAGACTAGTTGTTTTTTTTGCAAGTGACACCAACCTAGAGTTTTTAGCAAACATACAACCCTTTCTGTCCTTGAGGACAAATAAAATTATTTGTTGTTAAAATTATCATCTCTTCACCTAATTACTGTACGCTATTCGTCCAATGAATAAATTCGCTTCTCATATCTTGAATAGCTTTAGTCATACCACTAGTAAAAGCCAGATCATAAATTGCACCTAAGATACCTTCTATATCTTTGGAGTCTTTTAATTCCATCTGAAACGTAGCGATACAACTCTTTCGTTTTTCCTCTTGATCATTATCAATAGGTCGAACCTCTTTTAGTTTTGGTTTGTAGGGCTCTGCTTTAACAAAACCCATACCACCACAGTGTTCACAAAGAACTTTCTTATCGTCTTTTGCCGAATTTTTTTTCATGTTCCTTATCCACTAATTGAGCCAAGTACCCACTGATTTTTGTGATACTAGGATCTATTAATTCTTTAATTTTTCTGTGAGTTTCTTTACGAATTATCACAGATTTATATTTATTACTGTCTGTCATTATTTATCTCCACGAATATAATCGTCTATTACTGATAAAAAACTTTCTACATCAGAAACTAAAGATGTAGTAGTTGCTCTATCTTCTTGTGATAGGTACCAAAAACCTGGAGAGTTTCTAAGTTCCTCTATCATTGATTTAACTTCCTCAACTTCATTGTATAATGAACAAATTTCTTCATCTCTTTTTTGGGCTAGTTCTTTAGCGTTTCCCATATTCTTATAGTCCTTTCTATATTATTATAATTAAATATAATCATTCCTATTATTTTTTCAAGTCCTTTTTAGAATTAATTAACCATTCTTTTAATTTTTCCCCTAAAGACATAGAGGCCAGGTCAATTTTTTTACGCAAACTTTGTACAATATTTTCATCGACTGTATTTTCACAGATTAAATCGACATAAGTTACATTATTCTTTTGACCTATTCGATGAGCCCTGTCTTCTGATTGCATTCTTTTTTCTAAGTCATAGTTATTAGAAAAATAAACAACTGTATTTGCAGCTGTGAGGGTAAGACCATAGCCGCCTGTTTGTTGATTACCTACAAAGAACCTAACAGGACTATCTTTATCTTGAAATCTTTTAACTATTTCTTGACGATCTTTATCTTTTGTATCACCGAAGTATGTAACTACGGAGTCATCACCAAATTTCTTTTTTAAATTAGCTTCAATATCAAATATAGAGTATCGATAGTTAGCCCAGATAATTGCTTTACCATCTATTTCTTCTAATACATTTAATAGTTCTGACATTCTACCATTCTCCAGGGGTTGCACTGGGCCGTCGTCCGTGGGCAAATATCCACAAGTAATCTGATGGAGTCGAAGAAGCATTGTCATTGTATTCGTGACCGATAACTGCTCATCATTTAACTGCGTAATAGCAAAGGTAGCTAGATCATTATAAACTTTTTGTTGTTCTTTACTCATCTCCACTGTTCTTTGGGTATAGATTTTTGGTGGTAGATCCAAACAATGTTCTTTTAATACACGAAAAGAAAAGGCACCTAGCTTAATAGAAAGTTCGTCCAGGTTTCTAAATCCTACAATATGATTAAAAGAATGAGTCGACATATTTCTTCTCACTTCAATAGCGTACCTGGCTTTATAAGCATAGTAAGAACTAAAACCTAAAAGGTCTTCGTCTAAAAATGCGCATTGTGAATATAGGTCCAGGGGATTTTTCGTAACAGGGGAACCTGTAAGAATACGACGATACTTTCCTAGCTTGGCTATCTTTAATAAATTTTTTGTTCTGCCAGCAGTGGGCGATTTAATCGTGGTGCTCTCATCAATAGCTAGTAAACAACTAGAACTATTTAAGAACCTGGCTAAGAAATCTGTGGCAGGTTTCTGGGATAGAGCTTCGACATTAATTAAAAATATATCTAAGCCTTCGAATGGTTTCATAAGATTATCCATTAGCTTTTGATCTTCTTTAGTTCTTGAACTAGGTGCAACCCAACAAGTAATTCTTTTTTGAATATGGTCTGGCAAGTGAGCCGGTATTTCTAATCGTTCCCAATTTCGATATACACCTTTCGGTGCAATAATAACTGCGGAATTAATTTTCATACTATCATAGAGCATAGCAATGTTATCAATCAGCACTTTAGATTTACCTGTTCCCATTTCCATGAAGTAGGCAAAATTAGTTTTATCCCAAGAACACCCCAGGGCCTGCAACTGATGATCAAAAGGTTTTGTTTTAAAGTTCGCGTACATTATATCTCTCTTTCATCATGTCAAAAGTATCTGCGTCCCATTGGGTAACAGAACCATCTTTGTCAATTACAAAATATTTTTCTTTCATTTTCCATGTACTAATCTTTGGCATTTTATTTTTAATTATTTTACTCATCTCATTATATCTTCTTCTTTGTTCAACAAGTTCTTCAACTGTTGGTAGGTCTGCATCAATACTATTAAGTAAAGTATCTTCTGCAATTAAGTATCCGTTATAAAAATTATTTTGGATATAACAGTAATAATTAATCTCTGCTTCCGTAAATGGTTTTTTATAACTTAACATTCTAAATTTAATTCTACTTAATATTATATAGAACGAATTATGTACTTGTCAAATTTTTTTGTGCACAAAAAGCAGTGGCATAAACTTTAGGGTCTTGAATTCTTTGATGAATATAATCCGCAGCAAACTTACATTCTTCCATAGAGTCGTAAGTTATTTTCATAGGAATTTGATTACATGTTTGATCAATCGCTATGGAAGGATCGTTTAAACAAATCCAAAATATTAAAATAAATTTCATTTGACTATGTTGAAATATATTTGTAATAATTACAACAGAAAAAAAGAATGTTAAAACACTTAGATTTATTCAGTGGAATTGGTGGCTTCTCTCTTGGTTTAGAGAGCGCAGGTTTAGTTGAAACAGTTGCTTTTTGTGACTTTGATAAATACTGCCAACAAGTTCTAAATAAGAATTGGCCAGGTATTCCAGTCTATGGAGATGTAAAGGAATTAAATTATGAAAAACTTCAAGCAGATGGAATTGATAAAATCGACATCATCACAGGAGGATATCCTTGCCAACCTTTCTCCGTCGCAGGTAGAAAAAAAGGTGAAGAAGATCCGAGACACGTCTGGCCAGAAATGTTTAGACTTGTCAAAGAGCTCAGACCTACTTGGGTCATTGGAGAAAATGTTGGTAACCACGTTAAACTCGGTCTCGACTCCGTACTCTCGGACTTGGAAAGTGAAGGCTACTCCGCAAGGACGTTTAGTATTTCAGCTTCTAGCATCGGTGCAAATCACAAAAGGGAACGACTCTGGATTTTGGCTTACTCCGAACGTAATGGACTCACTTCCACCAAGAACGGAAGAGGCATTGAAGAAGCAATACGAAAAGAACAGGAAGGGCAGAACAACTCACTCAACTCTGAGAGAGCAAGTAGCTTATCCGAAACCAGGTCAGATGTGGCCAACTCCGAACGCTTGGGACGGGAAGAGAGGGCCCAGGAGCCAACAGAATTTGAGAGAGAAGAGTCATCAAATAAATCTGATCACTGCGGTGAAGGATGCACAAAGTGTAAATCCTGTTTACATGTGGCCAACTCCGGCAACGAGTCCGAGCCATTGCTCTCAAACAGTGGAAGCAACAATAAGGTTGTTGAACTCAAGGGAGAGAAAGCAGGGCTCACTAATAGAGAGAGTAGTGGAGAGAATGTGGCCGACTCCAACAGTGCAGGACTCCAAGAACAATGGGAGCCAATCACAACAGAACAGGAAGACCAAGCCACTCAATGCGGTAGCTGGTGGTCAGTTGAACCCGATGTGGGTAGAGTGGCTAATGGGGTACCCAATAGGGTGGACAGACTTAAATGCCTAGGAAATAGTGTTGTACCTCAAATACCTTTTCTGATAGGATTAACAATTAGAAAGATAATAACTAACAATGAATAAAGTTTATGTAATTACTAATCAAAAAACCAAACAAGGTGGATATCGAGATATATCAGATGCGGAAAGGTATGGAACCCCTGTCATAATGTTTGAAATACCAGAACAAATTCAAGTAAACTCTACCAGGTTTATTCACACAGTAGAAAAAAAGATGGAAAAGTTTACGAAGAATGACTTTTTATTATTAATGGGCGATCCTGTTTTAATTGGGATTGTTTGTGCAGTAGCTGCCAAAGTTACAAATAATAATTTTAAAGTCTTGAAATGGTCTCGAGAAGAGGCTATATATATTCCTATAACCATAGAATTGTAAAGGAGTAAATTATGGGTCTAATAGATGAACTATCTAAGATTGATACCTTAGATGGAAAACAACTCTCTGATGTCGGAGAGGCAGTTAATGAACTTGAAGGTGTAAGAAGTAAAATTGCTGAACACGAAGCAAGTATTAAAGAACTTCAAGGTCGTGAATATCAGTTAGAGAATGAAGTGATACCTGGCTTTTTAGATACAGGTATTAAAGAAATCAAACTAAATGATGGTAGTAAAATTTCAATCAAAGATATTACTCGTGCTAACATAACAAAAGATAATGAAGAGTATTGTTATGGTTGGTTAACAGATCATGGTCTTGATGATGTCATTAAGAATGTGGTTTCGAGTACCTTTGGTAGAGGACAAAATTCTGATGCACAAGAACTTATGAAAAGGATTGAGGACATGGGCCTTATACCTGAAAATAAGAAATCTGTTGCATGGAATACCCTTAGTAAACTCGTTGAGGAACAGATGCAGAAAGGCTCGATGACATCTGATGTTCAAGAGAAGTTCGGGGTGTATATACAACGTAAAGTAAAAATCGAGCGAAAAAAATAAGGAATAAAAATGAACCAAACAAAAACTGGTGCGGTCACCAAAAAGGCCGAACAAGCAGTTAGTGTTGCAGAAGTAACATTAGCTGATCTACAAAAGCTACAAGGTCTTGGTACAGAGAATATAACATCTGAAGACCAAGGCACGCCTAGAATTGTAATCTTACAACAAATGAGTCCAGAGCTTGATGGTATCGAAGGCGCAAAAGCTGGTATGATATTAAACAAAGCAACGGGTGAAGTCATAGGCGATAAAGATGGCATTGATGTCCTCGTGTGTGGTTATGAGAAAGTATATTTAGAATGGCAAGACAGAGGTAAAGGCTCTGGTGCACCTGTAAATATCTTTCAACCTCATCAAAGACCAACAGATGCAGTTAAAGGTGATGATGGAAAGATGAGATTATCTAATGGTAATTACCTGGAAGAGTCTGCTAACTTCTATGTATTAGTCGGTGATGGAAGCGATAAGCCTCCTGTAGCCGGAGTTGTTTCTATGAAAGGAACACAACTTAAAGCTGCGAGAAGTTGGAATTATTCTTTAAAGAATGAGTTTCTAAAAAACTCAGAAGGAAAATTCTTCCCTGCACCTTCGTTCTCTAGGTTTTATAATTTAAAAACTTTAAAAACTCAGAACGATAAAGGTAGTTGGTTTATTTGGTCTGTTGCAAAGAAAGAACTTATTGAAGATAAAAATGTTTTAGACATGGCTATCAAGTTCAATGCATCTATCAAGAGAGGTGAAGTAACTACTAAATATGATAGAGAAGAAACAGATACAACTGGAAACTCCGAAGACATTCCGTTTTAATGGATAATAGGGTCTCAAAATTTAAAGAGATCTTCTTCGGACTTGACCGCGCGTATGGTCAATTTACTGCCATAGAAGATCAAAGAGAGGACGGAAAAGAACTTGGCGAAACTAAATTCGTCAAGAGTCCTGTTACTGATAGTCTGTGGCAGTCCCACTTAGAAGGTACCTGGCCAAGTTTAGGTATTGTTCCCATCAATGATGAGTTCAAATGTAAGTGGGGTTGTATTGACGTGGACACATATCCCCTGGACCATTTGGCATTAGTAAAAAAACTAAAGTCCAAAAATCTACCTTTTATTGTTGCTCGCTCTAAGAGTGGTGGTGCCCACGTCTTTTTATTTTTTAAAGAATATATTTCTGCAAAGGTTGTTGTAGATAAATTAAAAGAACTAGCCTCTGGCCTGGGCTATTCAGATTGTGAAGTCTTTCCTAAACAAATTAAATTAGATACTGATCGTGGAGATTGTGGTAGCTTTTTAAACTTACCTTACTTTAATGGCTTAAAATATTCTTCTCGTATTGCCTATGATGATAAAGGTAATGCGATGTCGTTAGATCAGTTTTTACAAGAAGTAGAAAAGAAACAATTAACAATAGATGAATTAAAGAAATTAAAAATTACAAAACAAGACTCCCCTTTTGCTGATGCACCATTCTGTATTGAGTCTTATTTAGCAGAGAATGGTACAGTACAAGAAGGCAATAGAGATAACTTCTTATTTCAGTATGCAGTATATGCTAAGAAAAAATTCGGAGAAACATTTGAAGATGAGGTCTATACTTTTCATCATCAATATTTTGATAAGCCTCTACCCCCTGCACAGATACAAAAGATTATTAAACAATCTGATAAAAAAGATTGGGGATATAAATGTAAAGATCAACCTATGTGTTCTTTTTGTAATAAATCTAAATGCAGAATTAGAAAATATGGTATTGGCGAAGACAATGTTATTACAGATATTGGTAGTGTTGTTCAGTTTGGTGATGGTGATGACACTATCTATCACTTAAATATAAATGATTTTAGAATTACATTAACTATTGATGAGTTATATGACCAACACAAGTTTAGAAAAAAATGTTTAGCTAAGAGTGGATCAATGCCACCTGTTTTAAAGAGAGAAGACTATGATGCGTTTATTATTAATCTTGTAGGTAGTGCAGATAAAGTCACAACAGATTATGAGATGACTCCTGAGGGACAGTTTAATAACATCTTATCCAGGTTTATTTCTACACAAGCTAATGCTACTGACATTGATGAGATTGTAGCCGGTGCGTGTTTCGTGGACGAAGAGCATAACAAAGTTTATTTCCGAACAGATCAACTCCAAGAATACATGAAGAATAGAAAGTATGCACCTCTAACTGCTAATCAAATTGGAGTATTCTTAAGAGCCTTAGGTGGTGAAACTGCTAAGAAAAAATTAAATGGTAAGCATGGACAATTAGTTTGGGTATTAGATAATAGTAAATTTAATCCTAAAGTAGAGCCTATTATAACTCCCCAAGTAGAAGAGAAAGCAGAGGAAATACCATTTTAAATCACGTTTGTAAGATTATTGGCCCTCCAGGTACAGGTAAAACTACAACTTTACTTAGGATTGTTGAAGAGCAGTTGGCCGAGGGTCGTGAGCCAGATAGAATTGGCTACTTTTCTTTTACTAGAAAGGCAACGACAGAAGCAATTGATCGTGCATGTAAAAAATTCGAACTCCCTCGAAAAGATTTAAAATGGTTTCGTACATTGCACAGTTTAGCATATCAGTGGCTTGGTTGTACCAAAACAGATATCATTCAGCAACAGGATTTTAGAGATTTTTATAGAGAATATGGGGTAGATATATCTCGTAGTATTAAAGTAGAAGACGCATCTTTAGGGGAAGAAGACTCCGGCTTACATTTAATTGATCTATATCGTGTAAAGAATACAACTTTATATGAGGAATTTAAAAAGTTTGGTCATGTTAAAGGGGGATTTGAAAGACTCCAAAGGATAGATAAGAACTATCGTATGTTTAAAAAACAAAGAGGCGTCTACGATTATACAGATTTAATTACACAGTTTAATGAACAAGGAACCTGTCCTCAATTAAAGACAGTTATTATTGATGAAGTCCAGGACCTTAAACCAAATGAATGGGGCATGGTTGAAATCATGATCAAGCAAGCTAATGTAGTTTACTTAGCCGGTGATGATGACCAAGCAATCTATTCCTGGAGTGGTGCAGATGTAGGAAAGTTAATAGACTTAGATTGTCATTTGAAAGTTTTAAATCAATCTTATAGAATACCTAGAACAATATTCGCAAAATCGAATCAATTAGTGGACAGAATTAAAAAAAGAATTCCAAAAGAGTGGAAACCTAGACAGGAACAAGGTGTCGTGAAGAATACTAACTTTGATAATATAAAATTAAATGAAGGTAATTGGTTAATCTTAGCCAGGACTAATCATTATATTAATCAGATAGCAGAAGAAGTGAAGAATAGAGGACATCTCTTTGAGAAAAACAATAGGTTATCTATTAAGCAAGAAGTTTTAAATGCGTATCGATCTTGGAAAAATTTACAAAAAGGAAAAGAAATTCATCTCTCTGATGTGAAGAATATGTATCAGCATATGGCATTAGGTGAGAATGGTGTTGCTCGTGGTAAGAAGACTTTACCTGGCGCAGATGAAGAAGCAACTTATTCTTATGAAGAACTCAATAAGAATTGGGGATTGAACTTAAATATTAATGCTTCTTGGGAAAGTGCTCTTCAAAAGATTTCAGAATACGAGCGTATTTATATTAAGCAGATACTTAATAGTGGCCATGATTTAGATAAGGAAGCAAGAATAAAACTATCTACTATTCATGGGGCTAAAGGTGGAGAATGTGAGAATGTCATTTTATTTTCTGACATATCAAAGCGTATCAGCGATAACATGTGGATCAATAGAGATGATGAGCGTCGAGTTTTTTATGTGGGGATTACTCGAGCAAAGGATAATCTCTATGTCATTCCTTCAACAACTACCTACGAATTTGAGGAGATATTAAGATGATCTTTGAGCAACAGATGGACTTATTAAAGAAAGACAACAAGCCAGAATGGTCGCAGAAAGAGTTTTTAGACCCAAAGAAAATAGACACAATAGCAATTGATTTAGAAACACATGACCCTGAGATTAAAACACTTGGTGGTGGATGGGCAACGAATAAAGGTTTTGTAGTAGGTATAGCTATTTCCGTAGAAGGCTTTGATGCATACTACCCTATCAGACATGAGCGGGGCGGTAATGTAGATGAAGAGATGTTAAAGAATTGGTTAAGAGAAGTTTTTAAAAGAGACCCTATTGTTATCTGTCATAACGCAGTTTACGATTTAGGTTGGCTCAGAAGATGGGGCGTGGAATGTAATGTCACTAAAGTTTATGACACATTAATTGCAGCACCTTTAGTAGATGAAAATAGATTTAGTTATAAGTTAGATAATCTATCAAAAGATTACCTGGGCGAAAGAAAGCAAGGTAATCTACTAGAAGAGTTTGGCAAAGAACATGGCTTTAGAGCTATTGAACAAATGCATTTAGTTCCTGTGGAGTATGCCGGTATTTATGCAGAGCAAGATACTAACCTTACTTTAAAGCTATGGAATGTTTTAAGATTAGAAATACAAAAACAAAACCTAACTGATATCTTTAATTTAGAAACAGATTTACTTAGATTGTTACTAGAGATGAGATGGAAAGGTGTCCGTGTTGATTTAGAAAGAGCCGGAGAAGTTAAAAAATTTTTTATTACAGAAGAAGAAAAGATTTATAAGAACATAAAAGCAGGCACAGGCATTGACTTTGGAGCAGCAGATATATGGACGGCTACTAATATTGCTAAAGTATTTGATAAGCTTGGAGAGAAATATGCAAGGACAGAGAAATCTGGACAACCACAATTTCAAAAAAGTTTTTTAGAAGATCATGAAAATCCTTTAATTAATTCTATTGCTAAAGCTAGGGAGTATAATAAAGCGCATACTACTTTTATAGATACTCTAACAAAGCATCAAGTAGATGGTAGGATTCATGCAGAAATTAATCAGTTAAAAGGGGAGATGGGCGGAACAGTTAGTGGGCGGTTGTCCATGAACAATCCAAACTTGCAACAGGTTCCTTCTCGAGATCAATTAATTGGTCCCATGATACGCTCTATCTTCGTACCAGAAGAGAATGAGAAGTGGGCGTCATTAGATTATTCTCAGCAGGAGCCTAGATTGCTTGTACATTATGCCAAAAAACATGGTTTAGAGGGCGCTGACACTATGATTAAGTTCTTCCGTGAAGGAAAGGACTTCCACCAAGTAACTGCTGATATGGCAGGAATTTCCAGGAAAGAAGCTAAGACAATAGGCCTGGGCCTTATGTATGGTATGGGAATTAAAAAGCTAGCTGACTCTTTAGAAATTACTGAGGAACAAGCTAAGTCCTTGAAGAAAAAATATAATGATAATGTAAGTTTCTTAAATAATATTATTGTCCGTGCAACAAGATACACGGAACAGAATGGATATATTAATACACTGCTCGGAAGAAAATGTCGTTTTGATCTATGGGAAAGTAAAGATTTTAATGACAAAAGAATGATGTCCGAAGAGAATGCTAAGAAGACTTGGCAATGGAATGAAATAAAAAGAGCAGGTACCTATCGTGCATTGAATAGGTTAATACAAGGTTCAGCGGCAGATCAAACTAAAAAGGCTATGTTAGATCTGTGGGGAAGAACGGGGGTTGTTCCTCTCATTCAAATACATGACGAACTCAATATCTCAGTAGCTAACCAGACCCAAGTGAAAGAGATAAAAGAGATTATGGAATCTGCCGTTGAACTAAACCTACCTGTTAAAGCAGAAGCTAAAATGGGAGACAACTGGGGAGAGATAGACAAATGAGAATTAGTTATCAAAACAAAAAATTATTTTTAAGTCTTACTAGAGATGAAGTAAAACTGGTTAGTGACAATGCGGGTAGCCCTGTGGAGCTTCCTATTGGACAATTAAATGTTCTTAAAGATGATGTTCACCAGGCATATTCTTCCTATTGGTCTAAGGAAATTGTACCCCTTCTAATAAAAGAACATCAGCGATCTCAAAATCGCACTACTAAAAAGAAAAAATAAACCTATATTCTCCGTCATGCATGTATATACAGATGACGACTTACAATTTATAAACGGAGAAAAATAATGTTTAACTTAACTAACAGAGCTAAAAACCACTTCTTAAATTTCTTTACAAAAAGAAATGATGAGGATGTAATTAAAGAATTTTGTAAAGCAGAATACAAAAATGATTGGTATGCTGCTTATCTAAGCTTCAAAGAAGAAGGCAAATTTCCTAATTTTAAGAGAAGAACTGTGTAGGTAAAGGGGCTTGCGCCCCTAACCTTATTTTGTTTTTGTATTATATCTTTTACCATTCCAGGTAAATTCTTTTGCACCTTGGTCTTTAAAATGTTTGAATGCTTTATTAAAAGACACTCCACCTTTAGACTCACCAACAGTCCATTTAGTTGCAGACTTATCTGCCATAGCACCTTTTGATGCAGGGCTAGAAGTAGGCTTCATAGTCTTTTTACCGCCGGCTCTTTTTAATTCAGATGCGCTCATCTTTTTAAGATCAGCTTCAGTCTTACCTGTTTTTTTACGAACATCAGACATGGTTCTATTGACTTTACGAGTATCTTTGAAGCCAAATAGTTTACCTTTGCCTGTTACAACTTTGTCTGAAGAACCTTTCTCTTCAAACTTTTTTGTACTTTTATTATAGTATTTAGGCATTGTTTACTCCTTATGTATTAGCTACTATTTCGGCTAGTGCTTCACAGCGTACTGGGGTCTGGGAATGCCACTTAGAGTCTTTCATCTCTTCCGCAGCTACTTTCCACTGACCTTTACTTAAAGCCTGCCACATCTTCTCAAACTTACCAACACCTGTTTGGCCAAGCTGAAAAATCATTTCAACAATAACATGTTCAATATGTTTAGGCAATCGCTGAAGCCCCAGTTTTTTACCTATTAATTGTTCCGCATGAGCGCATGCCCTGTTTAAATCTATTAGGAATAAATCCTCTATTTCATCTGGTGAAATAGTTACCCCTTCACAATACTTTTCTTTCTCATGGGGCAATACCAAATGGCCTATACCAATAGTGGCCTTGCCTAGCGAATCTAGATACACTGTGTCTACACAGCCCTCATGGTCACGGATCCGAGCCTTTAATTCATCAGTTATTTTAATCATTAGATACCCCAATGCTTTTGATGTTCATCTTCATTATTACCTTTCTTAAAAAGTTTTAACCAGAGACTTTTAAAAAACTCTATTGTTCTTATAATCATTATGGGAGAATAATATACTATCTTAACAAAGATACAATACCGCCATTACGTCTTTGTATTATATCGTTATACTTTTCTTCCAAGTTTAATACTTGAGTTGGTTGACTAGATGGTATTTGAATAGGGGAATTATCTACTGGCCCAGGTTGATATGTATTTCCTTCGAAGTCTGTTACATTAAGATTAAAAGGAGTCATATCTTTAAACTGACTTTGAGCTTCCTCTTCTATTTCTTGATTTACTTGGTTCCAAGTATAAGGAGATTTATCTTTCCCTCTATTAATTATCTCTTGTTTAACATCAGATTTATTAGAGATAACATTTTGTTTAAGTTTATCTAAAGTTTTAATTCCATAATCTTTTAAATTCTGAACTCCTTCCATAAGCTTTTGAGCGATGGTTAATCCTGGAGTTAAGATACCACGTTGAATGAGCCCTGGTTCGCGGACATAGGTTCCACCTGTTGTAAACTTAGGACCAACTGCATTAGGATCATAAGATAATTGATTATATCCAGTAAACGCTCTCTTCACATCACCGAACAACTGACCCATAGTAGGGGCTTGTGCGGTAATATATGGTCTATCCATAGATAGAATAGTTCTACCTTGATCGTCTGTTATTCCCTTGTTTACAAGATTCATTCTACCTGTTACGGGATCAACAGTAGCACCTGCCTTGATGCCTTGATTATATAAATCTAATTTATTTACATATCTTGATAAGTCTGCCGGCCTATCGTACTTAACTTGAGTTTGCTTATCTAATTTAGCTAAATCACTAAAAGATGCTCCAGGTATTTGATTACTGGAAGACTGCATTATTCTATTAACAGCAGATTTACTTAGGCTTTTACCCTTACCGCCTTTTGCTTTATCTTTAAATCCACTAGGTATTGTTCTTGCCATTAATCTACTCCTGCTATCAATCTTTCAGTTGGGTCTGTTAGTGTCCCACTTCTGAATCTATCATCTACTTTTCCGCTTGTCGAGTCCCTAAACTCTGGTGCAACAAAAGAAGGCTCAGTTTGTTTAGGAGTAACTCCCTGTTCTTCCTGTTTATAAGAAGGTGTTTCTTTTATCTTAAAAGACTCTGGTATGACTATTTCAAAATCTAAATCATCATTCATGCTCTTACCTACATTCTTTGAATATAGCTCAATAATCTTATTGTAAGCTTGGTAGATAGAAGGATCTATTGGTCTTCCTAATTCTTTAGCAAGGTCTTTGTACTTCTCTAAGAAAGCATTAATCTGATTTTTAGTAGGTAAGAAAGGAACATATTTATCTGATAGAATAGCATTCTTCATAGTCTTAGGTACCCTATCTAACTGTGTATATAGTTTTTGTTTACTAATATCTAAAGTTTCTACTGCCTTAACATTTTCTCTAAAGTCTTGGAACAATTTAAATCTAGCTTGCTCTGCATCAATATACTTTTGAATTATTTCAGCAGGACTAATTAATCCACCTTTTAATAAATCTTTAGTTAAGATTGCTTTTGCATCTCTTTCTTTGTTTAAAAAATCAGTAACCATATAAGGGAAAGCTTTATCTGGTTGAGACTTTTGAACTCTAAATCCAAAGATACCAGGTAACTCTTTTCCTAAATCATAAACTCTTCCTCGATCATCGGGTTTATTAAAGAGGGCGTCTTTAATTCTACCTGCTTGAGATAGAGAACCAGGAGTTAGTGTTTCTGCAACATGCATAGCGCCTTTATATAATTTATCACCAATAGAATCATTTTCATTATCCCAAATACGACGACCTGTGTTGTCTACTCCATTTCTTAAAGAGATATCAATTAACGCTTCAGAGAAAATAGATTCAGAGATAAAGGGTTGGAATAACTCTGACATAGAAACAACACCTGCGTTAAATAAAGATTGATTAATAGACTCATCTGTTGCTTGGCCTTTTGCAACTTCATTAAACATTGTTGTAACAGGTCTAATTAAAGTGTCGTAAGGAAAAATATAACTTAAGTTAGTATAGTTTAATTGACCATTCTCATCACGAGAGATAGGCATCAGTACACCATTTCTTTCCCAAGGAGCAACTATTCTTCTTAACGCTTGGATATCTTTATCTGTTGCATCAGCTAGAGTCTTTCCTAATTCTACTAATCCTGCTGGCACCACTGCTGCGGTAGTTAAACTACCGGCTAATCTTCTTAAACCTGTTGCTCTAAATCCTTCCGTGGTTGCTTCTCTTACACCTCTTTGAATAGTGTTAAATCCTGTTCTTAAAATCTCAGCAGGGAAAGCAACGAAGGTACCAAAAGGTAATCTTCTTAAACTTTTAATAGCGGAGCCTACATACTCATAGTTAGGGATATTATTTTTTGTAATTTCTGCTGCAAAATTATCAGCGAAAGTATCTACTAATTCGTTATCAGGTACCGCATTAGAACTAACAAGGTCTCTGTATGCTCCCGATCCTAACTTTGTTTGTCTAGGAGATACGATATTCTTTCTAAATAAAGGATCATTTAATACATCAAATACTCCTTTGTCATTATAAGCACCTATTTTTCTACCAATTACTTTTTCAATCTTCTGTATAAATTTAGGATCAGTAATATTCTTACTAGTAATTTTTACATCTTGACCTTTACCTAATCTAAAGTTGTCCATGTTTTTAATAATGGCATCTCTTTCTGCTTCAAAATTTAAACCTTTCCAAATGTTATCTTCCCAAAGATATGCATCTCTAAACTTCTTACCAACCTTTTGTAAAATTCCCCCAATAGTTTTACCTAAAAATCCACCATAGTTTTTATTAATTAAATCAAGACCAGATTCTTTTGCTAGCTTTTCTGTTTCACCGGCTATTGGGTTAGTTCCTCTAATACCTAATCGTGTATGTTTAATTCTATTACGAACTGCTTCAACACTATTTCTATTCATTAAATCACCATAAGCTTGTTTAAAGTATTTGGCCGTGGTCATTGGGTTCTGGAACAAGATGTTTCCATTCATAGTCGTGAACAACGCAGCAGAAACAAAGTTTCTTACATGAGTAAAAGGAGAGAAGATAGTTTTAGCCTGGTTCGAAAAACTCTTTGGATAAAGAACCATATAAGTATAGAGGTCATTGTACCAGTTCTTACCAATCAATTCCCCTTGTTCATTAAGAACTTCAGCTACTTCTTTAAAAGTAAACTTACCATCTAAGGCAGTTTTTAAAGGACCAGTAGTTTTAATTTCTACTAATTGTTTTTCAGCGTTGATACCTAATCGATTAGCTACTTGTACTAATTCATCTTTATCGAAGAAGACAGTGTTCTGTCCTTTAGAGTTTTTACTAACTTTTAAAAGATTATCGTAAGACTCAAACTTAGCAATAAACTCTGCTTGCTTGGATATGGTATTAGCAATATTGTAAAACGGATCACGAACCTCTCCATATAAAGCTTTTAGTTCTTGAGGTAGTTTTCTCTGCTTTAAAATACTTTTATCTATATCTAATCCTGCTTCTTCTAAGTTCTTTAATACATTTTTATTTACACCACTAATCGCATCTAAGTTTTTACCAGATTGTTCAATTAAAAAATTAACTGTATCTGCAGCTTCATCTAGTATTTCGCCTTGTACTGACGCACTGTTTAATCTAGCTCTAGCTAATTCATTAACTCTATCATCAAATGCTTTACTAACTATGTCATTTTCAGCTTTAACTTTATTAGTTGCGTTCTTAAAAACTTTAGCTTTTTCTTCTTCTCTAACTATCTTTTTTAATTGAGCAAGTCTTTTAGCTCTTAATCTAGGGATAAAGAAATCTTCTGCTTGTTTGATAGCTTCTTCTGTTGGCTTATATTTTAACATAGCCTTAGAGAATAATCCTTTGTTACTATTTTTTATAAGGTCATACTCTAATGTAAAGTAAGTACCCATATTCTTACTAATAGCTTTGGTTAAATTATCTGCTTCCTTAATTACATCTTTTGCATTTTTGATAGCTTGATTAGTTGCGTTAGGATCATTTAAAACTTTGGTTGCGGCAGCAATTCTTTTAGCTGCGAGTTCTTTTATCTTACTAGAAAATACATCTATCTGGTTTCTTGCACCATACATAGAGTCATCTAATTCTTTTAATAAATCTTTACTTACATTGTTCTTCTTTAAGAAATCATCTAATGCTTTTTTAGCGGCAGTTGCTTTAGCATTTCCTTTAGTGGTGTACTCAAATATATTATCAGCACCACTCATTAATTTTGCATCACCAAAACTTTCTAATCTATCTTGTAATAGTTTTTTTAGTTGATCAAATTTAGGTCTATCTAATTTTTGAAAGAGCTTAGATTTCTTTCCACTATTAACAATTCTTTTAGCTACTTCTTCTAATACAAAAGAAGACTCTGTTGCAATTTCTTTAGCGCCTTCAATAGCATCTTTCGCAGCTCTTTGTTCTACAAAAAATCTTTTACTGACTGGGCCTTGAGGAGTTAATCCATTTACAATTTTTCCAAATATTCTTTCAACAGGATCACTACTAAACGCAGCTTTACCGCCTGTCTTTGCAGCTTTTGTTAAACCAGTAAAGGCTCCTGTAATACCAGCACCAATTAATCCACTCTCTATTGCAAACTTTGCTCTATTAAATAATCTTCTAGAGGCTTCCCCTCTTCCTTCTTCTACACCTTTATCTGTTTTTAAGGCTTCAAATCCTAATGTATCGCCTAAGATTGTATCTAGGTCTTGTTGATAAGCGCCCGCTTCACCTAAAGCAGAACCAGTTATACCGCCGGCTCCTGCTATCATTTTGTTTGCAAAGCTTTCTTTTTTTAATTTATTTATTTTATTTCTTTTAAGTGTCGTAGCAGAAACATTTTTAAGATTACCTTTACCGATTGCCTTGCCTGCCTTCTTAGCATCTAAAGCTTTCTTCGATAATTTTTTAGCTAAAGCTCTACCTGCACTAGCTCCTAGTTTATAACCACCAATACCTGGAATACCAAACTGAATAATACCTTCTAAAATTTTACCTGTTAAAGTATCTTCAGCGTACTCTTCAAA